>ERZ827496.4346-NODE-4346-length-11111-cov-10.676194_pt1 | contig 11111 bp, 6 predicted proteins | sample MGYA00519769_ERZ827496 | MGnify/ENA primary metagenome ERZ827496 (study PRJEB31778, sample SAMEA3449327) | human gut metagenome | biome: human gut; feature: human-associated habitat; material: faeces | place: United Kingdom | collected 2010/2012 ...
ATGCTGGTCTTTCTGCAAATAATTCCAGTGAGCTGGCGTATAAGGGAAAGGAATTCCTTCTTGACACTTATCAGAAAGCACTGAAAAACAAAACGCTCCAAATCAATATCCAGAAGAACAAAATTACATTTCCGATGGAGGAGCATGACAGCGGATTTCATGCAGTCGGTATGTTGACCCGTTCGCCTGCTTGGGAATACGGATGGAAGTTTAACTATCTGACTGAGAATACATCCGGTGCAGAAAAGTCCGAAGTTAAAGAAAAAATCCCTCCGAAGCCTTTGACCGCATTGGAACATCTGGAACGCTGTGGGTATAAAATCGTTCAGCAGGTCGTACCGAAAAAACTTCCGCCGATTGCCGTTCAGCGGATGGCATGGAAAACAGGCGAAGCTCTTTGCGACCCGGTAGTGGTGGATTTCTTGCAGTTTATTCGGACACATATGCAGAGTGACGGCTCTTTTTCGTTCCGTATCCCAAAGGGTACTTCCAAGAATTCGTTTGCCACACTTTCGGAAATCGCTCAGACGTGGGATAAAATGGGACTTTTTGCATCCATTGTGATCTATCCGCAGAATATCGTCTATGAGCTTGCGCAAAATGAGACTGTCCGGCATTTCCTGAGCGGGAAGTGGCTGGAACTTTTTGTGGAGCATCAGGTTCAGCAGATTTTGAATCGCTATCAGGAGGAGCAGGGTGCAGAAGTTTCGCTTTGCTCCAATGTGATTCTTTCAGAAGCGGCATCCGCAGGGAGCACGCATGAACTGGATGTTGCGTTTTCCATCAACGGAAAATTCTTCTGGGTGGAAGCCAAATCGTCCAGCCGAAGTATTGATTATGGAAAATACGCTTCTCTATGCGAAAAGCTGAAAGTAACCTCCGACCGACTGCTTTTGGTCAACAGTGATTTGTCCGTGGAAGAGTGCGAAGGTGTTTCTTATTTCTGGAATTACCGAGTTGCAAATTGTGCAACGATCACGCAGGAACTGGAAAACATGATTGCCAAACAAATTGAAAGCGCCGGAAATGCTGCTCTGAGTATAGACTGAGTAATAAGCAAAAAAGGCCCCGAGAACCTTGCCGGATAAGCGGCAAAGTTCTCAGGGTCGTATTGTTTATCTGGAATGTTCGGTTTGCTTTGGATCCTTTTCCTCATCAAAGAAAAGCTCGATATTTTTCTGCGCTTGAAGAAGCTCCTGCATCTCATCGCGCGCCTTGCGGTAGTCCGGGTAGCGTGCTTTCTTTTCTGTCAGCAGTTTGGAATATTCCGCATCCAACTCCTTAATCTTGGGGAGCGTTTTCAAATTGGATTCATCAAACGCCGCTTTCGCCGCCTTGTGCAGCGTGATTTCTGTGCAGTGCTCTTCCAAAAACTTTTTGCTGTACCCAGCTTTACGGTAGGCATCATACACAGGTCGAGTCTTGGCATAGTTGATGATGTGTGCTTTCAGCACTGCGATTTCTGCCAGCCGCTTCTCAGAGGTTTTGATGGAATCGCCCAGTTCGTGATAGCGAGAAAGTGCAGCATCCGCACATTCCTTTAGCTCGTCTGCGCTGCTGATTTTCTGCTGTTGCAGAAAAATCAGCGTTTTGGACATCTCTTTCAGGTTGTGCTTCTTCGCCCAACGCTCGTATCCACCGCCCTTGCCCTCGGCAAGTTTCGCTTGAATGTCCACCAGCAACTGAAATGTCTGTTCCTTTGGTGGCTGTTTCTGATGGGGATGATGCTTTGCCCTACCAGCCAACACCGCCTTGATTTCTTCCTCACTGTACCCAGCACCCAGTGTCTTGAAACGGATAAAGCGCTTCTGCCGTGCGCCCTTGACGGAAGTGTATTTGCCGCGTTTGATTTCATAGCCCTGCTGTTCCAGCTTTTGCAAAAATTCTTCGTAGTCGGTGGGTTCCTGCTGCAAAATTTCATCGATGATACCGCACAGCCGGTCGCGGTTGCTTTCCCTTGGCGGGTAAGTGATGCGCTTCTGCCGCTCCCGGTAAGGCTTCTTTTCGATTACGGAAAGCTGATGTTCCAGACAGATCAGATCGCTCAATCGCTGCACTGCCAGACCGGAAAAGAAAAAATCCCGAAATTTCCGGGTGCCGTCCAGTGCAGTGGAATTGTAGATGATATGGTTGTGGATGTGTTCCCGGTCAGTATGAGTGGCAACAATAAAGGCGTGTTTGCCTTTCAGAAATCGGGAGGCCAGTTCGTAGCCGATGCGGTTGGCTTCCTCTGCCGTGATTTCACCGGGCCGGAAGGATTGCCGTATCTGATAGGCGATGACATTGCTTTTTTGGCTGCGCCCGGTGGCCTGCTCGTATAGCTTCTTTGTGAGCATGAACTCCTCATCCACGGTAAGCGGGCTGCATTGATAACTACTGACAAGCTCGCCCTTTTCAGTCTTGTCGGGGTTCTGTGCATAGTCAGTGCGGTCTTTTAGGCAGGCGGCGATAGATTTCCCTTTGTGCTGATGCAGTGCAATCAGACGAGTAGCAGCCAGAGCAGATCACCCCCCAAATGAAAAAGCCGCCCGAAGGCGGCAAAAGATTCAAAATCAAATCACGTCCCGGAACCAACCGCTGAATCGTTCAACGCCCTCCACCATTGCAGTTGCGCCGACAAAAAGGACAAAGCACAAAAATTCAGCAACCAGCAGAATCAAAAACTGATCCCAAGTCTGGCGGTAGACGGTGTAGATGCCGCAGCCGAAAATATACAGCATCAATGGCGCAACAATATAGCTGGACAAGGTAAGCAGCCACTTTGCCATCAGAGCCAGAAAAGCTACAAACAGAGAGATCGGGGCAAGCACCATCTTGAACAGAATCCTCATATCAAACACCAACCTTTCCTTTCGCCCCTATTATAAAGGTATCGGTCCCTGCCTTGCAAGGATGTCAACCGTTATGTAAGCCCGCAGCCTCCTACTGCGGGAAATTTTTTAGAGTTCGGTGAGTTTGTCGAGAAGTTGCTTGCCAATAGCTATCAGCTCATCCAACCGACTACGCAAGTCCTCTAAATCGGCGGCATAGAGCTGCCCGCTTTCATTGGCCCGTTTCGCCACCTGATTCAGGTTGTTGCTGCAATTCTGAAGAAGGTACGCCATCCGACGCAGCTGTGGTAAATCAAGATTCAGGCAGTAACCATCCAGAGCCATTTTTCGCAGATAAGAGCCAATGCTCAAAATACCGCAACTTTCCATCTTCTGACGAATGCGTTCCAGTTCGACTTTGCTGACACGAAAATGGATCTGCTGGTCACGGTGCTCCGTCACCGGGCATCACCATCCTTATCCAAGTAAGATTTGAATGGTCGGACAGGCTCCACTTTATCAGCCTTTTCTTCCAACGCAGCCAGCACAGAGGGGCGGGCATCCGGCTTTTCTTCCGCTTCGGGTTCTGTCCGGCTGGACTGATGCTCCATGTTCAACAGCGCATCCAATTCTGCAAGGCGGGCAGACTTGGTTTGCAGTTCTTCCTCCTGCGCAAACGGCTTGGCGATTTCAACCTCTGCGGCCTGCTTCTGCTGTTCCAGAGAATCCAGTGCGGCCTCAGCATCGGCAATGCGGTCGGCAAAATTGCCGATGGCATTGTCCAGACGGACGATGTTGCCGCGAGGGTCATCGCCCAGCGGTACCGGATAACTCAGCTCGCCGCGGAGAACGATTTGATGCTCATTCTTGAAACTGTCAAAGCGAATGTTAAGCTCAAAGCCGCGATAGGTGCCCAGCAGCATCATATCCGCATTCGGCATCTCCTTGCAGGCGAGCATCAGCCGCTCACCAGCTGCTTTTTTCTCATCGAACACCATGCCCTTGATCGTCATGCCGCAGAAGTTCTCCTTATCCTGCGGGTGTGCGTCTGCGATTTGGGCATCGTTTTTCAGAGCCGCAATACGGTTCTTCGCTTTCTGAATTTCCTCCGGGTAATGCTTGAGCAGCTTATCTTCCAGACGATATTTCTGGTTCTGGTAATCCGAGCGCAGCACCTTGAGCTTTGCTACCTGCACATCCAGATCCATCTTTTCCCGGATGCGCGGGTCGCCTGCGCATAGGGCCTTGACCTCGGCATACGAAAGAGCCTGCTCATCCACATCATCACAGGAGCGCATCGGAGATTTGCTCGTCATGATCTGCGAAATAAACTTCTGCTTGTTTTCCAGCGTTTGCCAGAGGTAGGCGTCGAATGTCCCCTCCGTGACGTAATTATAGACGTAAACTTGTTTGTTTTTGTTGCCCTGACGGATGATTCGGCCGTTGCGTTGGGTCATATCGGACGGTCGCCAGCCTACATCCAGATGATGCACGGCCACCAGCAGGGTCTGGACATTGGTGCCTGCGCCCATCTTTGCAGTGCTGCCCAGCAGGACACGCACCTTGCCGCTGCGGACTTTGGAGAACAAATCCGCTTTCTTACCTTCAGTATCAGCGTTGTGGATGAACTCGACCTCCGATTCCGGCACCCCGGCGGCAAGCAGCTTTGTGCGAATATCATCGTAGACATTGAACGAGCCGTCTCCCTTGGGCGTGGACATATCGCAGAAAATCAGCTGCGTCAGATTATCCTCTTTGGTTTCGTTCCAGATACGCAGAACATTGTCGACGCAGGCATTCAGCTTGCTGTCCGGGTCATCCGGGGTGAGCGGATTCATCAGCCGCTGGTCAAGGCCGATTTTACGTCCGTCCGAGGTGATCTTCAGCATATTGTCCACCGAGGGGTCAACCGCACCGCTATGCACCTCAGCAGCACGTTCGCTCAGGGATTTCACCATGTCCTGCTGGATTTCCGAGGGTTTGACCACGACAGTTTCAAACTTGGCTTCCGGAACAGGCAGATGCAACTGGTCGGAAGTCTTGATGTCCGCTGCCTCCTTGAACATATTCATCAGCTCCGGCAGGTTAAAGAACTTGGCAAAACGTGTGCGCGCACGGTAGCCGGTTCCTTCCGGCGCAAGCTCAATGGCCGTGGTGGTCTCGCCAAACGTAGAAGCCCATGCATCAAAGTGGGTCAGTTGTTTCTGCTGGAGAGTGCTGTACTGCAAATAGCGCATCAGGGTGTACATTTCCGTCATGGAGTTGCTGATGGGCGTTCCCGTTGCGAAAATCACGCCGCGCCCGCCAGTCACTTCATCCAGATAACGACACTTGCCGAACATATCGCTGGACTTCTGTGCTTCGGAGGTAGAAAGGCCAGCAACATTGCGCATCTTGGTGTAAAGATATAGGTTCTTGTAGTTCTGGCTCTCGTCCACAAATAACCTATCTACGCCTAATTGTTCAAATGTGACCACATCATCCTTGCGATCGGTGGACTGTAGCTTTTTCAGTTTCACCTCCAATGTTTTCCGTGTCTTTTCCATCTGTTTCACGGTAAAATGCTCACCGGACTGTTCCTTGGCCTCTGCAATGGCTTTTTCGATTTCCTCGATCTGATCTTCGATGATCCGTGCCTGCCGTTCCGCAGAAAGAGGGATTTTCTCAAACTGCGAGTGGCCGATAATGACGGCATCGTAGTCGCCGGTTGCGATGCGGGCGCAAAAACGCTTTCGATTGGCGGGTTCAAAGTCTTTCTTGCTGGTAACGAGCAGCTTTGCATTGGGGTATAGCCGCAGGAACTCGCTGGCCCACTGCTCGGTCAGATGGTTGGGTACCACGAACAGGCTTTTCTGACACAGGCCCAAACGCTTAGATTCCATTGCCGAAGCTGCCATCTCAAAACTTTTGCCGGCACCCACCTCGTGGGCGAGCAGGGTGTTCCCACCATAAAGCACATGAGCAACTGCATTGCGCTGATGTTCCCGCAGATTGATCTCCGGATTCATACCGACAAAATGGATATGGCTTCCGTCATACTCGCGGGGCCGGGTACTATTGAACAACTCGTTATACTGCTTCACCAGCAGATTCCGCCGCTGCGGGTCTTGCCAAACCCAGCCTGCAAAGGTATCCTTGATGGCCTGCTGCTTCTGCTGGGCAAGCATCGTCTCCTTCTGGTTCAGGACACGCCGCTCTTTACCATCCTCCTCAATGGTATCATAAATGCGGCAGTCCCGCAAATTCAAGGTGTCCTCCAAAATCTTGTAGGCGTTGGCCCGGTGGGTGCCGTAGGTTTCGGTGGACATGATATCATACATTCCGGCGGCAGATTTGTTGCCGATGCGCCATTCGGACGTAAATGGAGAGTAGCGGACTTGGATCAGGTTGTTATAGCGGATGCGGTAGGGCGGCTGAAAAGTCTCCATCATAAACTGCTGCACAATGGCGGGATTCAGCCATGTGGCACCCAGTCGGATGTCGATTTCTGATGCTTCAAGGTCCTTCGGCTGCGCTTTGGTCAAAGCCTCCACATTGATCTTGAACTCCGGGTGGCTTTCAGCGGCAAGCTGAGCCATGCGCAGTTTATTCCGCACATTGCCGGAAAGATACTCGTCCGCAGTCTGCCAGCCTGCTTCCGGCTCATCTGCATCCGCAGAAGGGTCTTTGAAAATCACGCCTTGCAGCTCTGTGGTAATACGCTCATAATCGCCGGGAGAGCCGAGAAGTTCCGCCATATAGGGCAGATCAACACGGCCATGTTCTCCAATGGATACTGCCAGTGCTTCGCTGGGGGTGTCCACGCTGGTGATCGTGTGCTCTGGGCGAATCGTTCGCTTGGTGAACATATCCGCCTTGCTTTTGAGCTGTTTATTCTCATCGAGATTTTCCAAAGAGCAGAGCAGATAGTAGGAAGAATCATCCTCAAACAAACGCCCATTTTTGCGGTCGTTGAGCAGACCGTATTTTGCGGTAAAAGCGTCATAAGCTGTGTTCAGCTTTGCTTGGGTTGCCTTAATGTCCTCATCCGGGTAATCGTCCAGCTGCTCCTGAATCAGCTGGTTGACGATCTGCCGCAGTTCCACCATGCCGGTGACACGGGCTTTGGCATTATCGGACAACTCCACCTGCGTCATAATCGAATTTTCTCGGTAGTACACCTCACCGTCCACCACGGCATAGGAGAAATTCTTTACATCCGGGTCAGCGGGGAGCGTCTTGCGCTCGACTTCTGCATCCGCAACATCTGGTGTTTCCACCTCGACTTCAACATACTGGCCCTCAATATGCTGTACCGCTTCGGCAAGCTGGTCGGCCAGCACTGCGCCCTCAATGGGCGCAACGGTCAGATCGTGTCCGTATGGGGTGCTTTCGGTGGTCAGCTCGCCCAGCACCATCTCCGGGTGGTCCACAAAATACTGGTTGATAGCAAAGCCATCCTCGGTCTTGCCAAGCTGCACCCAGTCCGGCTCATGGTCGATGGGGCGGTCACGCTTTTGCAGGAAGATAATATCCGAAACCACTTCGGTGCCAGCATTCGCCTTGAACGCATTATTCGGCAGACGGATCGCGCCCAGCAAGTCGGCACACTCTGCCATGTGCTTGCGGGCGGTGCTGTCCTTGCTGTCCATGGTGTAGCGGCTGGTGACAAAAGCTATAACACCGCCCGGACGCACTTGGTCGATGGCTTTTGCAAAGAAATAATTGTGGATGTTGAAACCCAATTTGTTATACGCCTTGTCGTTGACCTTATACTGACCGAAAGGCACATTGCCGATTGCCAAATCATAGAAATCCTGGCGGTCGGTGGTTTCAAATCCGGCAACAGTAATGTCTGCCTGTGGGTACAGTTTTTTCGCAATACGCCCGGTGATGCTGTCCAGTTCCACACCGTACAGTCGGCTATCTGCCATGGTGTCCGGCAGCATCCCGAAAAAGTTGCCGACGCCCATGGACGGCTCCAAGATGTTGCCGGACTTAAAGCCCATCTTTTCGACTGCCTCATAAATTGAGCGAATCACCACCGGGGAGGTATAGTGGGCATTCAGAGTGCTGGAACGGGCGGCAGTGTACTCGTCCTCGGAAAGCAGATTTTTCAGTTCCGCATATTCCTTTGCCCAGTTGTCCTTGCTGGGGTCAAAGGCATCTGACAGACCGCCCCAGCCTACATACTGGGAAAGCACCTGCTGCTCCTCGGCGGTGGCACCCCGGTGCTCCTGTTCCAGCTTGAACAAAGTGCGGATGGCTTCGATATTCCGGGCATATTTCTGCTTTGCGCCGCCCTCGCCCAGATGGTCGTCCGTGATGCGGAAGTTTCCGGCAGGCTCCGGCGCAGGTTCGGCATTCAGGGCTTCATCCAAGGCAGTGGCATCCGGGAAGGTCTGCACTTTTCCGTCCATCACGGCAGAGATAGGCAGCTCGTCCAGTTCCTCATCGGAAAGTTGCGCTTCAACCTGCCGCAGACCGTCCTCGAATTGTCGTTTGTTGATAACTTCGTTATCCCACGACTGTCTGTGTGCGCTGGTGTCGATGCGAACATCCGTTTCGCCGATATAGCCAATGGTGCCCTCGATGGTTCCAGTGGGCAAATCAACCATTACATCGTCACCGACTTTGTAGCCGTTTTCTTCCTGTACAGTGGTACACTGCTCCTTTTCTTCATCCGTCAGGTAGCGGTCGGACTGGATCATCAGGTCGATATACTTTTCCACCTGCGCCCATTTCAGGGTGATTTTCTGGTGGTCAGGGTAATGGTCAAATTCCAGACCCTTCCAGTCGTGGTTCACAAAACCCCGGCTTCCGTCCAGAAAATCGTGGGAGTGCCCACCAATGCCGTACTCCTTTGCCAGTGCTTTGGCACGGAGTTTGCGGTCAGGCTGGGTCTGGTACAGCGCCATAATGCGCTGTTTGCCGCCTGCAAACCCTGAACCATGCCGCCGCAGCTCGTTCTCAATTTCAGCCTGCGACAAAACAAAAGCGGAGGGCGTTTTTTCGCTCTCCGCTCGGTCGATTTTTTCGATTTGCTGGGCTTCGGTGGGGATGTTCGCATCCAGAAAACTTAGCTGTAGATCAGCTCCGTCTGAATCACTTCCTCGACCTGCTCCCGCAGGCTGTTCATGTGCTGAACCCACGCCATCTGGTTCTTCTCCTTGTCCGGAGCCGGGTTCTTCGCCAGCAGATCGGCCATCATCTGTTCCTTCATTGCTGCTACGGTCTGCTCCAGTTCGGTCAGGGTCGGGTACAGGCTCCCGTTCAGGAACATCGTGTGGTACAGCACCGGGTGCTGCTGTTTCAGAAAGTTCAGGCGCATCCTGCCGTACTTGCCCAGCGGGGTCTTCGGCTGATGCAGGGTCAGGTTCGGGAGAAGATAATCCCCGGTCTGCGTGTAGTTCAGATTGCTGCTCATATTCATGCTGGCTCCTTTCATTGTTTCGGCGACGGATGGTCGTTTTGACTGCCCGCTCCACGGTGCGCAGGACTTCGCGGCTGATGTCGCTGACTGCTGCGCCGAGGGCATAAACGGTGTCCGGGGTGGAAAAATCGTAGATAGCCTGAAAACTGTCTTTGTCAAAATAGCCATCCGGTTCAAATCCGCACCGCTCCAGCAGCGCGTAAGTAACGCTGATCGCGGCAGCGGACTTGAACTGCATTTCCAACCCGGCACTATCATAGTCCATCAGGAACGAACCGTCAACGATGGCGCGGATATCTTCGCTGTTGTTGTCCCAATAATCTGCGACCAGTTTCCCGGCAATATCGGCAAGCTGCTGGCTGACTCGTTCATGGCTAATGCCGTATGCGGCAGTCAGCGCATCGGAAACAGGCTGCTTCAGATCATCGTTGTACTGCCACAGGTCGGGGTCACGGGAATTGCGGCGCACACCGGTGTCCGACACATCAAAAACGTAGTGCAGACGAGGGTATCCGCTGGATTCATCTAGCAGAGCGATGCCTTTGGAGCCCCTGCGCACATAGCGATTCATCCGATTGTTCCAGATGTCAAAGTCGGCGCAGGCAGTGGCATCCGGGCGTTGGGCGTAGATCATGAGCTGGTCTGCAAAGGGGTATTTGTACAGCCGGGATGCGGTGGTCAGGTAGTCCGTCCAGCTTTCCCAGTACCGGGTCAAGCCGTTCGCCGTGCGCTGGGCAAGGGCGAGATATTCTTCGGTTTTGCTTGGCATTTTGGCCTCCTTCTTCAGATTTTAGGGTATAAAAAGAGCGGGCAACCGTTTAGGCCGCCCGCAGGTTTAGTACAAAGAGAGTTTTTTCAAATTAAAAGTTATTTTAGTTTGATGTTAGTTAGGCCATCGCAGTTCCATTTGATAATTAAATCGTGTAAGTTATCGATTAGCTTATTGACCTGCTTAGAGTATTCGCCCCACACTTTAATGGTCAATTCGTCGGAATCCTTGAGTTTTGAAGAATTTACATTTCGAAGCTTGTTGATAAAAAACAAACTGCTATTTATAGCCCGCAAATAATCCAACTCCATTATATCGAATACATCAGTATGATTTGAGTATAGATTAGCTAGATATGAGGCAGCATCCTCGCAAGTGTTATACACTTCAATCCAGTTATCTTTGCCTTTGTCTTCTAATGCTAGATATTTTTTAGAAAAGTCATTTAGAAGAAAGGTAGCATCAAATAATATAGCTTTCTTTTTGTCCAATGATAATTTATCCTGACGCTTTTGAACGAGAGCCGTTACAATCACAGATGAAAGAATACCAGCGTATACAGAAGTAATCGTATTTACGATCGTTTCATCCGTTTGTTTGTCAAGACCGATAAGCATAATAAGGATAAGGGGAAGTATCAGCCATTTTAGGTAGGTTGGGTACATAGAATGTAGCCATTCCCGCACCCCCCAATAAACTTTAAGTCTGCGATTATTGTTTTCCGTGTTTTCCTTCATTATTGCGCCTCCTTGACTGAGTCTATTGAAGTAAGTATATCACACGGAACACACATGTAAAAGAGCCTATGTACGCCGCCCGCAGGCGGCAAAGATCAGTCGAGCGGAAATTCCAATTCGGCAAACTCTGCATCAGTCATGAGTTTCAGCTTTTCGATAACGCCCTCCGACAACTCCCGCAGGGCAGTTTCATCGGGCATCAGGTAGCACTGCATCAGCCGCAGTTCGTGAATAAGCCCCAGCCGGGTGCCGGTGTTGTAGAGCATCATCAGGGTCAATTCCTCGTGGTCAAAGTTCATGTTCATCCCTCGCTTTCCGGCAGACGGTAGGATTGCACTCCGGGGCATCGCACTTTTCCTTGAGATTCATCAGCACCGAAGGGC
>ERZ827496.4354-NODE-4354-length-11085-cov-4.144424_pt1 | contig 11085 bp, 9 predicted proteins | sample MGYA00519769_ERZ827496 | MGnify/ENA primary metagenome ERZ827496 (study PRJEB31778, sample SAMEA3449327) | human gut metagenome | biome: human gut; feature: human-associated habitat; material: faeces | place: United Kingdom | collected 2010/2012 ...
CTGTCAGGTTCTGCACGAGGTTGTAAAACTGGAACACAAATCCGATGTCGAAACGATAATCAATTTTACCGACTCCGGAACCGATCGGCAGGTTGACATCCTTCATATTATTACGGATCAGTGCCTCGATCTCGTCTTCAAGCTCATCAGAAAGCTTATATCCCTCGCCGTTAAAAAATTTAATTCCGTTAAATTCCATCGGGTTATGGGATGCGGAAATGACAACCCCGGCATCTACCTTATGTTTTCTCGTCAGATACGCAATTGCAGGTGTCGGCATTACTCCGACAAAAATCGCATTTGCACCGACAGAACAGATTCCTGCCATCAGTGCACTTGCAAGCATTCCTCCTGAAATTCTCGTATCACAGCCAACGATAATCGTTGCCTGATGTTCCTGCTCTTTCGTAAGCACATAAGCTCCCGCCTGTCCAAGTTTTGTCGCAAGCTCGATCGTAAGTTCTGATCCAGCCACTCCACGGACACCATCTGTACCAAACATTCTTGCCATTGTATTTCCTCCAAATTATTAATTTCTTTTATTTTGTTTTAGAAGCACTCTTTTTGCTGCTTTCCGTTGATTTTATTTCCGTATCTTCCGCAGTCATTTTAACCGGGATCCGCACGGTTTTTACCTGATAAAGTTCATTATCTACATCAATATCTGCAGCGATATTATGTTCACCATTTCCATATCCCTGCAGATTAACAGTACCTGTAATGTCATCTGCTGACAGCTTCTTAATATCGCTTTCCGCTCCGGTGACCTCAACCTGAATCGTATCTTCCGTAATCTTCGCCTTTGTCGCATCCGGAATATTTTCAAGCGTAAACGCAGATGCATCCACCTCGAAGGTTTTTGTTGTGATCGGCTCTACTTTTACTTTGACCTCCACTTTTGCGTCTGCTGCAAGTACCAGCGAAGTTCCATCCGGAAGATAAGATGTAATATCTACAGTTGTCTCAACATCTTCCGCTGCACCGCTCATATCTAACACATCATCCGGTATTGCGATCTTAGCCACCTTATTAAGCACATCCGTTTCTCCCTTGATCCGGACTTTTTTCGGACTGTAGGTAATTTCTTTTAGTGTATAGCCGGATGCCACAGTTCCTTTTGTCTGGAAGGAAAGATCCACATCTTTTGTATTTAATATCTGCGCCGTGATCGTAACAGTATTAATATTCATTTTTAACTTTGAAGCATCGATCTCATTACCATCCGCATCATATAAAACCGGCACTACTGTATCGGTCACATCCGATGACATTCCGTCAACATTGATCGTTGCGACTACCGTGCTGATCTGACTCGTAACAGAAGACGGTCCCGAAATTTTCAAAAGATTCGATGTCACGATGGAAACATCTCCAAGTGCACAGCCATCCATGACCGTACCTTCCGTGCTTGCAGTGATCTTTTTCTGTACATTTCCAAGATCTTCCACTGTCACATCCAGATACTGCTGTTTGGATGAAATGGTAACTGTATTGCTGTTATATTTACTGCATGTGATCATAATCGGGACACGGCATACGCCATCACCTTCCACATATTCAATCTTTTCCATATCCGCAACTGCAGTAAAATCCGTGTTGGATAATTTTTCCAGAATACTTCGTTTTGCCGATGCCGTAAACGTAACTGTATTTTTCCCGCCAAGTGTCTCGGAATACTTTCCATTTGAGGTAAGATAATCCATATTATCCTGTGTTACACTGATCGTATACTGTGCCGGTTTGACCGGATCATCAATATTGACCACTACGATCCACAGAGCGATCGCAAATAACACAGCCAGTACCTTGAGGCCAAGATTATTCGTTAGTTTTTTTGCCAGATTCTTTAACATCCTTAAGCCTCCTTCTCCATAATTCAATTTTTGAAACTTTCTTCTCGCGATGCTGTATAAATGAAAGTTTGTTCTTTAAAAACTCAGCGTCCACATTGCGGTACAATTCCCCACCCATGGCGATGGAAACTTTTCCCGTTTCCTCAGATACAACAATGGTAAGTGAATCACTGACTTCACTGATTCCGACCGCCGCACGATGTCTTGTACCAAGATCTTTGCTGATACTTAAAGAATCCGTCAGTGGCAGATAGCAGGTGGCAGACACCACTCTGTCCCCGCGGACAATCACGGCTCCGTCATGAAGCGGTGTGTTTTTTTCAAAAATATTGATCAAAAGCTGGCTTGTCAGTATTCCATCTACTGCAATACCGGTTCTTTCATACTCCGAAAGAACAATTTCATCCTCAATGACGATAAGTGCACCTGTTTTGACTTTTCCCATCTCATAACATGCCTTTACCAGTTCATTGATCGTTTTATCCGTAAACTTTGCGATTTCTCCCTTTGAAAAATCAAACGCAAAAAAAGAAGTAAGGAAATTCTTCTGTCCAAGATTTTCCAGTGCTTTCCGGATTTCCGGCTGGAATATAATAACTATGGCAGTAATTGCGACGCTCAATGTGTTCTTCGCAATCCAGATGATCGTATTCATCTGAAATACAGCTGCAACCAGAACAAAAAGCAATATTACCATAATACCTTTTAACAGTACCCATGCCCTTGTGTTCTTAATCCACACAAGCATATAATAAAACAGAAATGTTATGATGAGAATTTCCACAACATCTGTCATTGTAATCTTTGGTAAATTCAAATAAATAGACGCTTTTTCCCAAAACGCGCCCATGGTTGCCATCGCATTCTGCACCTGCTTCACTTTCCTTTCCGCTATCTGTATTTAAAGTAACTAATCCAGCAGATCTTCGTCAATCTCCATTTCTTCTGCGAAACGTTTTTTCGTCATACGATCCTGTTCTTCTTTTCCACTGAATCTGGTCACTTTTTTATCTGTCCCTGCAACGATTGCTTTCGGTACGGCTTTTACATAATAATAATACTCATCATCTTCAAACTGGAGTCTTTCTGTCCTTGAATAATCCAGATTGAAAAACAGGAACTGAATCACAAATGCAATCACGCAGGAAATAATGCTTCCCACCAGAATTGTGATGGTCTTTCCGCTGATTCCAAGTACCATATCCCCTGCGATCATACCAACTGCCTCGAATAAAATACCAAATATAATTGCGACCGCCCATGCATGCTCAATGGACATTTTTCGTATGATATAAACGATGACCAGTGTTACCACCATGATCGCAAGCACCAGATACATTTCCCTGTTGCCCAAAAGCTGGTTCAACGCAACAACAATCTTTGATGTTGCCGCATCTTTCTCATCCACTCCGCCAAGTGTTGTTTCATTCTGCTTTACACCGTTTAAGAAGAAATAAAGAACGATACCGCAGACCAGAGAAAACATGGAATATAATTCCCGCAAAAGTCCCATGCCGACCGGCATCACAAACGGAATGTTCAGTCCAAAACAAATCGGTGTCAAAAGCACCCCATACTCGTTTTTTGGAGAAAACCGAAAATACAGGATATACATCAGAATAAACAGGATCAGGGCCACAATACATACTTCTAAGGAAAGTGCATACATATCCAAAAGGATCAGCACAGAGCCAATAAAAACGGTCCCCCCGACTGGAAGAATCGAACAGATCAGGGCAAGGATCAGGGCAATTGGTGTACTGCTGATTTTTTCCATATAACCAATGTTGTGATTTATCAGTAAAAATGCTGTGAGTGCAACAGTAAACTTTATCACCGGTGTAATGTATATATCATATTTTCCATAAAAACGTGTTAATTTCTCTTTTAATTCCAATAAGGTCGTCATACTAATCTCCATTTCCACATGTGAAAAATCTCATTTTCCGCATTGCTTCCGTTGTCAGTCCCAGTCTTTGTTTCCGTTCCCTTTCAACCGTTCTTCCCGCAGATACATCGCACTGATCTTTTTTAGACCCGCATAGTATTTTTTTACCTTTTTTCTGCCATAAGTGTACTTCATATTAAAAATAATATATGTGGCAAGAAGATAAATTACCATAAAAATTCCATAGAGCAGGCCCAGTGTAGTAGCAGCCTTTACAAAATCCATTTTGTTGATCTGTTCCATCAAAGCATCCATAGAATAGAGTACCCAAAGCCCTAACATCATAAAAAATGCGATCGTGCCGACCACGAAACTTTTCAGAAGCTGTAATGCCACATAATCCTTTCGCGCATACTGGATCATCGGTTTGCAGCGTTTTCCATCGTTTGCATCAAATTTTGCTATTTTTATCATGCTGTGCAGTCGTTGTTCATTGACCATGCTGCGTTTCCTTTCTCTTAGCAAACTGCATTTTTGCTCGCAGTTACGCATTCTTATTTTTCATTATATCACAGTGCCCTTCTTTTTCAAAGGAAAAAAAGAATCCTGTTCCACAGGATTCACCGCCTGCGGCGGGTCGCCCCCGCGACATAATTCATCTCTGACGCAGTGCGATCCCACCCGGAGGGCTTTTTTATTCATAGGACGTAATTCCTTATGAATAAAAAAGCAGGACCACCTGTCAGGCCCTGCTCTTCTCTTATAAGAAACGCATCTTGTTTCCGTCGCGTTCTTTTTTCTGTGGTTCTAAAGGCTTTGGTTTTTCAATCGAGTTTGCGAATGAATTTGCCATTGCCGCTTTACACTTTTCGCAAAAGCGCCCCGTCCGGATCGGTCTGCCGCAATGCTCGCAGGTAACACCGTCAAGTGAAGCTTCTGAAAGTGAAAGTCTCTCTTCACGGATCCACTGCTTGATCTGTTTTACTGATACATCATTGTCCTCGGATACCTGATTAACAGATGCATTCGGGTTCTCGTCCAGATATTGTTTTACTTCCTGAAACTTTTGTTCAAATTTTTTTCTGCATCCATCACACAATGGTGCACCACCCATATAATTAAATAAACGTCCACAGCCCTTGCAATTCTTCACTTCCATATTGGCATGACCTCCTGTCATTCTGTCAATACCCTTCTCCGATACTGATACAGATATAATATATGTTTTCCACTCCTGACGCTTTCAGGACTTTTGATACTTCATCCATCGTACTCCCTGTCGTATAGATATCATCCACAAGCACGACTCTCTTATATTCTACTATATCTGCTGTCAATTGGAAAGCATTTTTTAAATTTCTGTGTCGTTGTGATTCATTTAACTCTTTTTGAGGAATTGTATTTCTCACTCTTCTGACCAGGTGCTCATCCACTAAAATCCCTGCTTTTCTTCCAAGTTCCCGCGCAAATACTTCGGCCTGATTGTATCCGCGCAGTCGCTTCTTCCGGGAATACATTGGAATGGGAATCAGCACTTCTGCTTTTATTTTGTTCAGCCACACTCCATATTTTTCCAATGCTGCATTCGCATAAAACTCTGCATATTCTCTTTTATTTCCATATTTAAAGCGGTACATTGAATTTCTTATACCACCCTCATAAACAAACACTGCCTTTCCCTGTGTGTATACATGATGCTTTTTTCCACAGTCGGTGCAAAATTCCTTTCTCTCATCCACAAGCGGTTTCCCGCATTTTTTACATGCCGGTTCTCCTGCCACATGCACCTTGTCTTTACATAGCGGACAAATACCCTTTCCTGTCACTTCAATTTCATCACAGACTGCACATCTTCGTGGATAAAGGATTTCAAGCATCTGAAATAACATTTTTCTTCCATATAGGAAAATGTCATTTTTTCTGATTTTCATAAGATCCTTTCCGGATCTCTCCCTGCAAAGAATATCATTTTTGCCAAATACATACCATAAAGTTTTTCTTAATTTTTTCTTACTATAATGTTGACGAATCCCATTTAGGTCTTTATAATTTGTTTATTAAAAGCGATAGCACTTTAAAGTTCTAAAGGGCAGCAATGTGAAAAATAAAATTTTTCACACACAAGATGTGTGCCCCGGCACAAACTTATGATGCCCTGAAAAACGGGCAGGAATGGAGAATTCTATGAAAAACTACAAAAAAATCTTATCTGTCGTAATGACAGCAGCCATGGCTGCATCACTTGCAGCATGTGGAAACAGTACAGCAAACACCAGCAGTACCACGGATGCAGCAGCTTCCGATGCAGCACAGGCTTCGGATGCAGCAGCTTCCGATGCAGCACAGGCTTCGGATGCAGCGGCTACTGAAAGTGGTGCAGGCACCTCTTCCGATGGCAAAAAATATACGATCGGTATCTGCCAGCAGTTAGAGCATCCTGCTCTTGATCAGGCAACCCAGGGATTCGAAGATGCACTGACTGAATTACTTGGTTCTGGCAATGTTACCTTTGATCTTCAGAATGCCCAGGGCGAGCAGGCAAACTGCGCAACCATCAGCAACGGTTTCGTCGCTAACAATTATGACCTGATCTTAGCAAATGCAACGACTGCTCTGCAGTGTGCAGCTGCAGCAACCAGCACGATCCCGGTGATCGGTACTTCCGTTACCGACTATGCAACAGCACTTGACATTGACAACTGGACCGGCTCTACCGGTACAAACGTATCCGGAACTGCAGATCTTGCTCCGATTGACCAGCAGGAAGACATGCTTGTCGAATTATTCCCAGATGCAAAAAATGTCGGCATTCTCTACTGCTCCGCAGAACCAAACTCTGCATACCAGGCAACCGAATTTGAAAAAGCTCTCGATGAAGACAGTATTTCCTATAAAGAATATACCGTATCAGATTCCAACGACATCGCTTCTGTTGTACAGAGTGCCGTCAGTGAATGTGATGTCCTCTATATTCCGACTGACAATACCATGGCAGGCAATACTGAATCCATCAACAATATTGCTCTTCCGGCAGGTGTTCCGATCATCGCCGGTGAGGAAGGTATCTGTTCCGGCTGTGGTGTAGCCACACTTTCCATCAGCTACTATGATATCGGTTATACAGCAGGCAAAATGGCATACGACGTTTTAGTAAACGGTGCTGATATCTCGACCATGGATGTACAGTATGCAGAGAATGTTACCAAAGAATACAATGCTGATATCTGTTCACAGCTTGGCATCACAGTTCCTGATGACTATACTGCCATCGCTGCCGAATAAAAAATATTTTTGATAAGGGGTTTTTCTATGACAATACTTATGTCCTTAGACCCGATGGCTCTCTTCCGCTCCATGCCCGGCGCCTTTGCGCAGGGGCTGGTCTGGGGGCTGATGGCACTGGGTGTATATATTACATACAGACTTTTAGATTTTGCTGATCTTACCGTTGACGGTTCTCTTGCAACCGGCGGTGCAGTTGCCGTTATGCTGATCCGTTCCGGCATGCATCCATGGGCAGCACTTATTTTTGCATTTTTAGCAGGTATGGCAGCCGGTTTTATCACCGGAATTCTGCATACTGCACTTGGAATTCCCGGAATCCTTGCAAGTATCCTGACACAGATTTCACTCTATTCCATCAACTTAAATATTATGGGAAGTTCGAATCAGGCTGTCAGTGTTGACAAGTATCCGTTAGTTGTTTCCCTGCGTTACATCTCGGATTCTTCCGCTACCAAAGTCCGGCTGTTTGTGACATGTGTTCTTTTCTGCGTGGCGGTCGTTGCCCTTTTATACTGGTATTTCGGAACCGAGCAGGGACATGCCATCCGCGCAACCGGATGTAACCGGCAGATGGCCCGCGCACAGGGTATCAACACTGATTTCCACACGGTCGTTGCGCTGATGATCTCAAACGGTCTTGTCGGTCTTTCCGGAGGACTCTACGCACAGTATCAGGGTGCCGCAGATGTCAACATGGGACGTGGTGCCATCGTCATCGGTCTTGCCGCTGTCATCATCGGTGAGGTACTTTTCGGGAAATTATGTGCCGGAAAACATTTTGCTTTTGCATATACCATGTTTTCCGTGATCGGCGGCGCAATCATCTACTATATTGTAATGAATATCGTATTATGGCTGAAACTGCCGTCTGATGACCTAAAACTGTTTTCTGCCATCGTCGTTGCGATTTTCCTTGCATTCCCGTATCTCAAATCCAAATACGGCAGGAAAGGGGTGTCCGTCAATGGCTGAAATGTTAAAACTCGACAATATCCACAAAACTTTTAATCCCGGAACCATCAACGAAAAAATTGCTTTAAATGGTGTCAATCTGACTTTAAATGAGGGCGATTTTGTTACCGTGATCGGTGGAAACGGTGCCGGAAAATCAACCACGTTAAACGCCATCGCAGGTGTATGGCCAATTGATTCCGGGAAAATTTATATCGGTGGAGACGATGTCACAAAATTATCCGAGCACAAACGTGCCAAATACCTCGGACGTGTATTTCAGGATCCGATGACCGGAACCGCAACCACCATGTCGATCGAAGAAAACATGGCGATTGCAGCAAGACGTGGTGAAAAACGGGGACTTTCGTGGGGAATCACCCATCAGGAACGCGATACCTACCGCGAAATGTTAAAAACCTTAGATCTCGGACTGGAAGACCGTCTCACCAGTAAAGTCGGTCTGCTCTCCGGCGGACAGCGGCAGGCGATCACACTTTTAATGGCGTCGATCAAAAAACCAAAACTTTTGCTGTTAGACGAACACACTGCAGCACTTGATCCGAAAACTGCCGCAAAAGTGCTTGAGATTTCTGATAAGATCATCGCAGAAAATCATCTGACCGCCATGATGGTCACACACAATATGAAGGATGCCATCGTGCACGGTAACCGCCTGATCATGATGCACGAAGGAAAAGTGATCTTAAATATCTCCGGAGAAGAGAAAAAGAAACTGACCGTCGAAGATCTACTTCATCAGTTTGAAAAGGTCAGCGGCGAAGAATTCGCCAATGATAAAGCACTGTTATCCTGATATGCAGATCTGCTAAAGCACAACAGGATTTTAAAATTACCAATAACAACAGAATGCACACTCTGCGAACATTCTATTGTCATAAATTAAAAGCTGCCGTACAAGTGAGCCGGTGTTAATGATTTTCATTACCGGTTGCCCTGCATGGCAGCTTCTTATTATTTTATTTAATTTTCTTTTAAACGGTCGCAGAGTCCGCTGTACCTTTTCTGCTGTGAGGTATTCCGAATCATCTGCTGGAAGGTCACTTCATTGCCGACTAACGTCACACATTTTCTTGCACGCGTGACGGCAGTATACAATAGATTCCGGTTCATTAACATCATCGGACCGCCAAGCAGCGGAATGACGACCGCCGGATACTCACTTCCCTGTGATTTATGGATCGTGATCGCATAGGCAAGCTCAAGTTCATCCAGAAGTTTATAGGGGTACTCTACCATTCTCCCTTCATCAAACTCTATGATCATCTGTTCTGCGAAATCATTGATCTGTCTTATGATTCCCATATCTCCATTGAAAATTCCAAGGCCTTTATCCACAGTGAGTCCAAATTTTGTACGGATTTCCCACGCGAGCTGGTAGTTATTCTTTGTCTGCATAACTTTATCCCCCTCACGGAACACAGTGCTGCCATATTCTTTCTCCACTTTATCATTGGCAGGCGGATTCATATATCGCTGCAAAATCCCATTCAGGCGCTCTACGCCAAGCAGTCCCTTGCGCATTGGTGTCAGTACCTGGATATCATAAGGCGTCGCATCCACAAACTTCGGCAGTTTCTGCTTAATGAGCTGCAGTACCACATTGATGATCACATCTGCGTCATACCGTTTCAGGAAAAAGAAATCCATGCTCTTATTATCTAATATCACTTCTTCTCCATGATTGATCTTATGCGCATTGACAATAATATCACTGGTGGATGCCTGACGGAAGATTTTGGTCAGCATAACTACATTGCAGGCATGTGATTGGATAATATCACGGAGTACACTCCCCGGTCCGACACTCGGAAGCTGATTGACATCCCCGACAAGAATCAGCCTCGTTCCAACAGAGATTGCTTTGAGCAGAGAATACATCAGTGAGATATCCACCATCGACATCTCATCTACAATGATCACATCCGCTTCGAGTGGATTACTTTCATCCCTTTCAAATCCACCGCTTCCCTCGGCTCCCCCATTCAGCTCTAACATACGGTGAACTGTCCGCGCCTCAAATCCCGTTGTCTCACTCATGCGCTTTGCTGCACGCCCTGTCGGAGCTGCCAAAAAGATTTCCAAGCCCTCCAGTTCAAAATAGCGGATGATCGTATTAATCGTGGTCGTCTTTCCGGTTCCAGGCCCTCCTGTGATCACAAGCAGACCATTCCGCACTGCCTCTTTGACCGCCGTTACCTGATGTTCATCCAACGTCATGCCGCTTTTCTTTTCGATCCCCCGGATTCGCTGTTCAATCTCCGCATCTGACACATCATAACTTACATTGAGCCGTTTTAACATCGTCGCCGTGTTTGCTTCCATATAATAAAATGACGCTGCATAGATCTGTGTCTGATCTTCCATCTGTTTTAAGATGATCTTCCTTTCAATGGCAAGATCCATGTACTGCTTTTCCACCTGTTCTGCCGTAACATTCAATAATTTTGATGCACGCGGTGTCAGCTCTGTCTCCGGCAGATAGGTATGTCCCTCCCCACTTGCCTGAAGCAGTGTATACAGGATTCCGCTTCGCACACGGAAATCAGAGTCCATCCGGATACCAACCCGCGCCGCGATCTCATCCGCAATACGGAAGCCCACTCCGTCAACGGGGTCCGCCAGTTTATACGGATTTTCTTTTATGATCCCGTAAATCTGCTGTCCATAGGTCTGATAGATCTTCACCGCGAGTCCCAGCGATATTCCATATTGCTGCAAGAATATCATGGCCTGGCGGAGGTCTCTTTTCTCCGCAACCTGATCGGAAATCTCCATTGCCTTCCGCTCACTGATCCCCTTGATCTCCGCCAGCCGCTCCGGTTCTTCCTCTATGATGCGGAATGTATCGGCTTTAAAGCGCCGCACGATCCGTGCCGCAAGCGCTGCTCCCACTCCCTTGATCGCTCCGGATCCAAGATAGCGTTCGATGGAAAGCTCATCGGTCGGCTCCTTCTGTTCATAATGATCTGCCTTAAACTGCTTTCCATACGTGGGATGATCTACATACTCACCGGTAACTTCTATATTTTCTCCTTCGCTGACTGCGGAAAATATGCCAACGCAGGTGATCTCCATCTCGGAATT
>ERZ827496.4358-NODE-4358-length-11078-cov-11.628413_pt1 | contig 11078 bp, 9 predicted proteins | sample MGYA00519769_ERZ827496 | MGnify/ENA primary metagenome ERZ827496 (study PRJEB31778, sample SAMEA3449327) | human gut metagenome | biome: human gut; feature: human-associated habitat; material: faeces | place: United Kingdom | collected 2010/2012 ...
CTAGTGGATTCTGTCCTAAGATCGTACTTGAAGTACCTTGGACAATGCCACCAGTTATCCTTGGCTTCTTAGCTACAGGTGGTAGCCCAATGGGTGCAATTTCTCAGTTAATCGTAGTTGCTATTTCAGTAGTTATTTATGTTCCATTCTTAATTGCCTACGAAAAATTCCAGGCTAAACAGGCTGCTGAATAATTTATTTAAAATTTATAATTATAATATTTCGACAATGAGAAGAGAGCCTTGCCTCTCTTCTTTTTTATTGTAATAAAGGACTAAATATTGTATAATATAAAAGAAAGTGAGGCCTTTTTTTTATGAAAGAATTCAAGGTAAAACCAAATCTAGCTGTAGGTATCTGGCTAGGTGCTTTAACTCTTGTTTGGGTTTATGATATCGTCATGTTTGTATTAAAATCATTGAATCAGCAGTCATTTATTATTGTTTCAATTTTCTTAGCTGTATTGTATTTTTATTTCTTAGGGTGTCGTCCTTATAAATATATTGTCGATGGCAAAACTTTAATCTTCAAAAGAAGATTATTACCTCAAAAAGAAGTAGACTTAATGTCATGTGAAGTCATTTGTGATCCAGTATCGAGAATGGCTGACTTAGTCACTAGACCTCATGCTATTGAATTATATACAGACTTAAAGAAGAGATATTGTACATTCCCTAAAGACAGATATGAATTTGTTGATGCAATTTGTGAATCAAATAAACGTATCCACTGTACAGTAGCGGACTATACTGACCAACATCGTAAGATTGAAAAGAAAGAAAGACGCGAAAACAGAAGACGTAGAAAAATCAATAAGAGAAGCTAAAAAAAGAATGCGTGATGCATTCTTTTTTTCTATATAGCCATCTTATAAGAGTTAACGCCAAAGCGTCTGATATACTCTTCATGAGAGCCTGTTCTATTTAATTTTATTATAAGTGAACTTACTAGGTTCATGACTGATTGATCGTCTGCATAAACACTATCACCCCAGATACCTTCAAAAATCTTGGTTGAAGTATAAGGTTGATAGGGATGAGACATCAACATTTTTAATAGTTTAAATTCATTTTTAGTTAGAGTGACTGAATGATCATTTAATGAAACGGTCTTGGCAGTATCATCTAATATAATATCTTTAAAACGGTAGATCTTTCTAGGTCTTAAAACACCCATCTTATAGACGTCTTGAATTTTTCTTAATAAAGAAGTTAATGAGAAGGGTACTACAATGTAATCATCAGCACCGGCATCTAATAAATCTTCTAAGTATGCTTCATTTAACATATCACTTACAACTATAGTTATAGCTTGTGAGTTACGTCTATTTTTTACTAGGAACTTATTAGTATTAATACCAGGGAATACATCTTCTAGAATAATGCAATCATAATTGTTGTTTGTATAAAGAGAATTCAATTCGTCCAATGTCTTTGCTTGATAACAAATGAAATGATCCTGGTCGAGATAATTCTTAATGCGATTATTACGTTCACTGTTGTGATCTATGATCAATGTTTTCTGTTTTCCAAACATGTTTTTCACCTCGCTACAATTATAATCTTTTCGGTATTAAATAACAAGTTGGCTAATATTTTTTAAAAAGTGAAAATTAATGAATTAGAGTAGTTAAAAGCCTACATTTTGTGATACTATGAGGTTGCAATAAGGAGTGAATGATAAGAATTATTGCATAGTGATAAAAAAGTATTGACGCAAATATTTTTTATTGCTACAATCATACCCATAAAAAGGAGATGTTATCGTATGGAAATGAACAAACTTTTAGATGAATACGGTCGTTATACATTTAACGACGAAACTATGAAGGAACGCATTCCTAAATCTACTTATAAAGCTTTCCATGAAGCTCTAGATAAGGGAGAACCTCTTTCAAAAGAAGTTGCGACAGTAATCGCAAATGCAATGAAGATCTGGGCTGTTGAAAATGGTGCTACACATTTCACTCACTGGTTTATGCCAATGACTGGTTTAACTGCAGAAAAGCATGATGCTTTCTTAGAACCAGATGGAAATGGTGGAGCAGTTCTTGAATTTAGTGGTAAGACACTAAGAAAAGGTGAACCTGATGCCTCTTCTTTCCCATCTGGTGGTATTCGTGCTACTTTCGAAGCACGTGGTTATACTGCATGGGATTGTACTTCTCCAGCCTTTGTAAAAGACGGAAGCTTATATATTCCTACATTATTCTGTTCTTATACTGGTGAAGCACTTGATAAAAAGACTCCATTATTACGTGCTTGTGATGCTTTAAGTGCATCTGCTTCTAACTTATTAAATAAGATTGGTTTAGAAGATGTTAGCAAAGTAACAGCATCAGTTGGTGCTGAACAGGAATATTTCCTAGTATTAGATGAATACTGGCAGAAGAGAATTGACTTAAAGTTAACTGGTCGTACTCTTTATGGTGCTCCTGCTCCTAAGGGTCAGGAATTAGAAGATCACTACTTTGGTTCTATTAAACGTAAAGTAGGTGCCTTCATGAAGGATCTTGATAATGAATTATGGAAGTATGGTATTCCTTCAAAGACTAAGCATAACGAAGTAGCTCCTGCACAGCATGAAGTAGCATGTGTATATACAGTAGCTAACGTAACAGCTGATAACAACGCATTAGTTATGCAGTTATCTCAGGATATTGCGAAGAAACATGGTTTAAGATGTTTATTACATGAAAAACCATTTGAAGGTGTTAACGGCTCTGGTAAGCATAACAACTGGTCATTAATGACTAATACAGGTATTAACTTATTTAATCCTGGACCTGATCCAATCAACAATAAGCCTTTCTTAGCTACTCTTGCATGTGCTCTCAAGGGTGTTGATGAATATGCTGAATTATTAAGATTATCTGCTGCTTGTGCTGGTAATGACCACAGACTTGGTGCTAATGAAGCTCCACCTGCAATTGTTTCAGCATTCGTTGGTGATGACTTAAATAAAGTTATTAAAGCAATCATCGATGGTGAAGAATTAAATAAGACTACTGGTGAAAGATTCACTACTGGTGTATCAGTTATCCCAGATTTCTCTAAAGACTCAACAGACAGAAACAGAACATCTCCTTTTGCCTTCACAGGTAATAAATTTGAATTCCGTATGGTTGGTTCATCTCAGTCAGTTGCAGCAGTTAACACTATGTTAAATGCTATTATGGCTGAAGAATATGATCAGATGGCTGCTAAATTAGATGCAGGTGAATCATTAGATGATATCATTAGAGAATTCTTCAAGAATCATGAAAGAATCATCTTCAATGGTGATGGATATTCAGAAGAATGGAAAGAAGAAGCTGCAAGACGTGGATTACCTAACCATGCAAACTCTGTAGATGCATGCGCTTGCTTAAAGAAACCTGAAATCCGTGAAATGTTTGTAAAACATGGTGTATTTACTGAAGCTGAAATTGATTCACGTTATGACATCCAGTTAGATAACTATGCTAAGACAATCCGTGTTGAAGCTTTAACAGCATTATCAATGGCTAAGACTGAATTATATCCAGCATATGTAAAGGCATGTGGTACTTTAGCTAATGATGCAAAAGAAGTAGCTAAGGCTGGTGTAGACAATACATTTATGGTTGAAGACTTAAAGGTATTAACTTCTTTACTTTCAACTATGCGTGAACAGATGATTACATTAGAAACTGTCATCAATAAAGCTGAGTCTACTGATTCTTCTACATTAGATACTGCAACTGCATGGAAGGATTTAGTTATCCCTGCTATGGATGCATTACGTGCAACTGCTGATAGCTTAGAAACTAAAGTAAGTGCTCAGCAGTATCCAATTCCAAACTATATCGATTTATTATTCGGTATTTAAATAGAAACGGTCTATAATGACCGTTTTTTTTATGGGTAAATAATGGTATAATGTGATGTATGAAATAGAGGTGATATAAATGGAATTTAGAGAATACAAGAACACAGATCTTCATGCAGTTATAGATTTATTTTATGTCACTGTTCATGAAGTCAATAAGAATGATTATAGTGAAGAACAATTAGATGCTATTGCACCTAAGGCTGCTAATGAATATCATTGGGAAAAGTCTTTAGAGAAAAATCATACTATCGTGGTTGAGGAAGATGATAAGTTGATTGCATTCGGTAATATTGGCAAAACTGGATATTTGGATCGTTTATATGTTCATCCTGATTATTTAAGAAAAGGGATTGCATCTAAACTTGTAGAAGAGTTAGAAGAATATGCAAAAAAACATGGAAGTCATGTAATTAATGTGACTTCATCTATTACATCTAAACCATTCTTTGAATCTAAGGGTTATGCAGTCATTGAAGAACAAATCAATGAAAGACGTGGAGAAAGACTTCTAAGATACTTAATGGAAAAGAAAATTTAAGATACTTTTAAAAAAGTGTAGGATAAGCGAGAAAATGTGAAAATATTTTCTCTTTTTTCTATTCTTGAAAAGAATCATGATTTTTAAAATCTTCCGTTATAATGGTGTCAGAAAAAAGAAAAGGAGACCAATAAATGTTAGACAACAAATTAAAAGCTTTTCCAAAAGATTTCTTATGGGGTGCATCTACTTCAGCTTATCAGGTAGAAGGTGCTAATTTATCAGATGGTAAAGGACCATCATGTCAGGATGTTAAAGAATTACCAGCAGGAACTGCATCTTTAGATGTATGTGCAGATCACTATCATCGTTATAAAGAAGATATTAAATTAATGGCTGAAATGGGATTCAAGACATACCGTTTCTCAATCGCTTGGACTAGACTAATTCCTAATGGAACTGGTGAAGTAAACCAGGCAGGTATCGATCATTACAATGATGTGATTAATACATGTTTAGAATATAATATCGAACCATTAGTGACTATGTTCCACTTTGATATGCCTGATGCATTAGACAAGAGAGGTTCTTGGTCTAATCCTGAATCAGTAGATTGGTTTGTAAACTTCGCAAAGGTTATGTTTGAAAACTTCGGTGATAGAGTTAAATATTGGTTAACTATCAACGAACAGAATATGCTTACTTTAGTTGGTCCGCTTATTGGTACATTAAGAATTCCTGAAGGTACTACAAATGTATTAAAAGAAGTATATCAGCAGAACCACCATATGTTAGTTGCTCAGGCTAAAGCTATGGTTTTATGTCATGAAATGCTTCCAAATGCTAAGATTGGTCCAGCTCCAAATATTTCTTATGTATATCCAGCAACTTGTAAGCCAGAAGATAATTTAGCAGCTCAGGAATACAATGCAATCAGAAACTGGTTATATTTAGATATGGCTGTTTATGGGAAATATAATAACTTAGTATGGACTTACTTAGAAGAAAATGATGCAACACCTACATTTGCTGAAGGTGATGAAGAAGCAATGAAGAATGCACATCCAGACTTCATTGGTTTCAACTACTATTCAACTGCAACTGTACAGAAAGCAGCAGCTGATGATGAATTAGATCCAGGTGCAGACCAGCAGTCAGCTCGTGGTGAAGCAGGTTACTATAAGGGATATGCAAATCCAAACCTTAAGAAGACTGAATTCGGTTGGGAAATTGACCCTGATGGTTTCTTAGCAACTATGAGAGAAATGTATTCTCGTTATCATTTACCAATGATCGTTACTGAAAATGGTTTAGGTGCTTACGATACATTAGAAGATGGTCGTGTTCATGATAACTACAGAATTGCATACTTAAGAGCACATATCGAACAGTTACATAAGGCTGTTACTGAAAACATCGAAATGATGGGTTACTGCCCTTGGTCAGCAATCGACTTAGTATCAACTCATGAAGGTGTCAGAAAGAGATATGGTTTCATCTATGTAGATACTACAGATGAAGAAGTAGGAACTCTTGACCGTTATAAGAAAGATTCATTCTACTGGTATAAGAAAGTCATCGCTACTAATGGTGAAGACTTATCAGACGATTTCGACGTTGAATAATAAATGAACATCCGGTCTTTTCCGGATGTTTTTTTTAGTGTATGATAGGTGGGAAAGGAGGGAAATATGAACGCTATTATTTTATCGCTAATAAGCTGGTTTATTTTCCTAATTAATCCTCCTATAGGTTTAGGAAGTCTTGTTGTATTAATAGAAACGGGTCTTTATTGCTTGATGGAATATCGTATTAAAAAGTCTGATGATTCAGAAAAAGATACACTTTATAATGCTTATTTTATACTATCTGTAATGTTAGTTGTTGTGACTTCAGTTATTATGCTTTTCCTCTATCAATTAGATGGAGACAGTACTGTGACTCTTATTAATAAAAGAGGGGAATTGCTGAATACAGTACTCTATATGATTGGTCTAATGGTTAATGTGTTGTCTATTAAAACTGTTTATGATGAAAGAAATAAATGGTTACATCGTTATGGTGGAAGAGAACTCTATGATTACTTTGATCCTGAAGGGCTGACATTTACTATGCCGCGTTCCTTCTATATATGTATGGGTGCTTCTATTGTGAGTGGTTTATTGTGTCCTTACTTAGGGACTATTGGTTTCTGGACATTACTCTATATTCCAATCATTATGTTCTCACGTATGAATCTCAAGATATATAAGAATATGTATATTAAGTTATCACATAATAGAGGAACAGAGAATGAATATGAAAGATTAAAACATGTTGTGCCGGGAGGAATCTATACACATTATTGTTTATGGTTTACTTATATGATTGCCTTTATGGTGATAGGCATTAAGTTCTTATGTTATTCACAGAATATTTTTGTCTTATCTTTCTTGCCAACATTAAAAGATCTTTATGCATTTTATCCATTTATTGTATCAATTATTGGTGATTTTATCTGTGCATTTATACTTATCTATAACTTAAAACAAAGAAATTAGGACTAGGGTTGCCCCTAGTCCTTTTAAGCGTTCATCTCTTCTGAAAGTTCTTCCCATTCCATCATGAGTTCATCTAATTGATTGTTTAAGCCTTCTAGTTCAGCAGTAATTTCATTATACTTCTGATAATCATTCATCACTTCATCACTGTGGAGTTTTTCTTCCTTCGCACTGATCTTCTCTTCAAAGTCAGAAATATCATTTTCTATCTTCTTTAATCTATTTTTCTTTTTCTTATCAATGTTATTTTGAACTTTTACCGCTGCTTCTTTCACAACTTCTTCTACTTTACGATGTTCAAGATAATAAGAATAGTTACCTCCAAATATTTCATCACCATGAGGATTCATCTCTACAATCTTAGTAGCAAGCTTATTAATAAAATAACGGTCATGAGAAATAAAGAGAATAGTACCAGGAAAATCTAATAATGCATCTTCTAGTACTTCCTTAGATTGGATATCTAAATGGTTTGTTGGTTCATCTAGAATTAAGAAGTTCGCTTTGTTAAGTAATAGTTTTATTAAGACGATACGTCCTTTTTCACCACCGGATAAAACATCAATTGTTTTAAATACATCTTCACCTTTGAATAAGAATGCAGCACAGATGTTTCTGATCTCTGTATTATTCATATCAGGATAAGCATCATGTATTTCATCAAAGATTGTTTTTTCAGGAGATAAAGAAGTCTGTTCCTGATCATAATAACCAATCATCACCTTAGAACCTAAACGAATACGTCCGTGTACTGGTAAATAATCTTTAAGAATCAAATGGAACATAGTTGTCTTACCTACACCATTAGGACCAAGTAAAGCAACTCTTTCACCTTTCTTGACTTCAAAAGATACAGAATCAAACAATGGTTTATCAAAAGCCATTGCTACATCATCTACTTTTAAAACATCATAACCACTCTCTACTTCAGGCTCAAACGCAAAACGGATACTAGAAGGAAGACTTTCAGGTCTTTCTACCTTCTCCATACGTTCAAGTGCTTTCTCTTTAGACTCAGCACGTTTTACCTGTTTTTCACGGTTATAAGATTTTAAACGATCAATAGACTCCTGCATACGTTTAATATCTTTTTGGTTATTTAAATAGTGTTTTAATTCTACATCACGATCATGCTTCTTGATTTCAGCATATTTAGAATAATTACATTTATAGATCTTACTCTTACCATTTTCTATTTCCATAATAGAAGTAGATACTTGATCGATAAAATAACGGTCATGAGATACGACAATTACAGCTTTATTATACTGTTTTAAATAGTTTTCCAACCATTCAATAGAATTTACATCAAGATGGTTGGTCGGTTCATCTAGTAATAATAAATCGGGAGAACGTAATAATAACTGACCTAGCGCAATTCTTGTCTTCTGTCCACCAGATAAAATACCAATAGGTTTATACCACATATCCTCATCAAAACCTAAACCGTTGAGAACACCTTTTACCTGTGACTCCATGGCATAACCGCCTTCATCCTGGAATTTAGATAATAAAGAATCATACTGATTCATAATTGTATCTAAATCATTTGTGACTGCCATTTTCTGTTCCAATTCACGTATGCGTTTCTCTATCTTCTTTAAATCTTCAAAAGGTTCTTCCAATGTTTCATAAATACTCTTATTAAGATCAAACTTATGTTCCTGATTCAATGTACCAATACGAATATTCTTCGCAATAGTCATTATACCATCATCATAAGCTTCTTCATTTAAAAGAATTCTAAGCAATGTACTCTTACCAGCACCATTAACACCAATAATGGCAAGTTTATCATGCTCTTCTATATGGAATGTTATATTTTTTAGGACTTCTTTTCCTGAATAAGATTTAGATAGTCCTGAACAAGATAATATCATTTTTCATCACCCAATGTATTGTACCAATTTAACGAAATAAATACAAATTATCTTTGTTTTTTATATTGCACAGATAATAGTATATGTGTATAATTGTATACAATAAGAAACAAGGGGGGAGAAGATTATATGAATCTAGCGTATAAAATCTTGAATGCACATCTTAAAGAAGGAGAATTAGTCCCGTCTTTAGAAGTTATCACTATGTTTTTTAGAACCTAATTAAATGCCCTTTTGAAATTAAGCCGATTATTTCGGCTTTTTTTACGCTTTATATTTTCTCAAATTATTTTTCATGGTATAATAAACATAGTGATAGTAGTGATATATTAAATTGGAGGTGCTCCCATGGCATATTTTCTAAAAAAAGCGAAGCTGAAAGGCCGCACTTATCTCTCTATTGTGGAGAGCTACTACTCCCATGAGAAGAGAGGCGCAGCTCATCGAACATACAAATCATTATCTTCTGTAGAGACTTGGAAGGCAAAGGGAATAGATGATCCTGTTGCACACTTTCAGAAGGAAGTTGATAAACTCAATGAAGAAGCCAAAGACAAAAAGGTTATCAAGATATCCGATAGAACACCTAAAATGAGTCTAGGCTACTTCCCTTTCGTATCCATAATGAATAAGCTTGGAATAAAGAAGTATGTAGACTACTTCAATCTATCCAATTCCTTTGAGTATGATATATACGAGCTGCTTTCATCTCTCATCTATGCACGTCTTGTAGAGCCATGCAGCAAGAATAGAACGTTTCATGAAGTGCTCCCACTGCTCAGGGACAGTGTAAATTATTCATATGACCAGCTTCTAAGCGGTCTTGAATTCATGGGAAACGACTATGGGAAGTTTATTGAGATATTCAATGAACAGGTGAAAAAGGTATATGACATCAATACTTCAAAATCATATTTTGACTGCACCAACTTCTACTTCGAGATAGATAAGGAAGATGATTTCAGAAGAAAAGGTCCTTCCAAAGAAAATAGAAAGGACCCTATAGTGGGGATGGGGCTTCTCCTTGATGCGGATCAGATTCCTATCGGCATGAAGCTGTTCCCAGGCAACCAGAGCGAGAAGCCAGTACTCAGAGATGTGATTACTGAACTGAAGAGAAAGAATCAGATTACCGGCAGAACAGTGCATGTTGCAGACAAAGGTCTGAACTGTACACAGAATATCGCTTTTTCCAAGGAGGATGGTGATGGATACCTCTTCTCAAAATCAGTGAAGACTCTTCCAGAGAAGGAGAAGACATGGGTGCTTCTGGATAATGACTGGCAGGACGTGACTTCCCGTGACGGCAGGCTTCTATACAAATGCAAGTCATGTATTGACAAGTTCCCCTATACTGTAGAGGTAGAAGGTATAAGAAAGACCGTGTATTTTACAGAGAAGAGACTGGTGACATACAACCCAAAGCTTGCGGCCAAGAAAAAATACGAGATAAAGAAACAAATCGATAAAGCAAGAGATCTGTGCTACAGCCAGGCAAAACGTTCAGAATATGGAGACCTTGGCAAATATGTAGATTTCCTCGATGAAGATGGGGATAAGGCTACTGCAACAGTAAATGAAGCAGCGATTGAAAAGGAATTAAGATTTGCAGGATATAATCTTCTTGTCACATCCGAGACAGAAATGAGTGACCAGGATATCTATGATACATATCATAATCTATGGCGTATTGAGGAATCATTCAGAGTCATGAAGTCGGATCTTGATGCAAGACCTGTATTTCTTCAGAAGGAGAGCACCATCAAGGGTCATTTCCTCATCTGTTATCTCGCAGTGCTTCTTGAAAGAATACTACAGTTCAAGGTGCTTAATAACAAATACAGCGCATCAGATATTATGAAATTTACCAGAGGATTTCAGGTAGTTAAAGGTGAAACTAGATATATTAATACAACTCAGTCAAGTGATTTTATAATAGATTTAGCAAAGATAACAGATCTTCCACTTACTAATTACTTCCTGACAGAAAGAGAAATAAAGAGAATATTCAGTTATAAAATATAAGAAACAGCAAGGCATTCAATTATATAACATAAAGAAAGCAGCATGATATTCAAAAGCGAATTTCATGCTGCTTTTTTAAAACTATCACTATGTTTAGATGCTGGATTCTAAAGTCAGGTCTTAAAGATACCTTTAATCAAATATTTGTATTAGATAGTGTTTTTATTGTATTTAATGTTTATTATTGACCTTCTACTAAGAATATTTTATTTACACTTCAAAAAAAAGAAGAGTGATAAACACTCTTCTTCAGACTGTTGACAAACTAAATGTTAACAGTCTTTTCTTTTAAATTTGAAGAGT
>ERZ827496.4364-NODE-4364-length-11070-cov-2.571312_pt1 | contig 11070 bp, 8 predicted proteins | sample MGYA00519769_ERZ827496 | MGnify/ENA primary metagenome ERZ827496 (study PRJEB31778, sample SAMEA3449327) | human gut metagenome | biome: human gut; feature: human-associated habitat; material: faeces | place: United Kingdom | collected 2010/2012 ...
TCCATGCAATCGAATCTTCGTTTAGGGCTCCGAAAATCAGACCCTTTTTCCCCTTTAATAAATTATACGCCATTTTTTCACTTTTTTATGCGGGGGCAAAGGTAGTGTAAATCCGGTTATCTCCAAATCGAAAATCAGATTGCTTCGCATGCACCCTTTTCAGATGCAGAAATACGCATTTCGGGCCGACGGTTCAAAAAAAAGAGACTAACGACAAAAAGCAAAAAAATACGGGGATCGTTCCCCGCATCAGAACTCATATAGATATAGAATCGCAAGCAAGATTGTTTCCGTTTCGGCAGGATGCTCGCTATTGCGGCACAAAACGATACGTAATCGTACCCGACTGTTTGTCCCGCGAGGGGTCTACATTAAACGTGGAGTTACGCGCCGCCCGGACTGCCGAATCGTTGATACAGCTGCTACCCGATCCCTCTTTGACCGAAGCTGCCGTAACCTTACCGTTGCGGTTCACCGTAATGCTGACAACCACCCGGCCGCTACCCTCGCACAAATAAGCTGGGATGAACAGCGATACGTCGCGCCGCCCGGGCAGATCGTATTTGACCAGCACGTTTCCCTGCTGTTTCACACCGCTCTCCTGCTCTCCCTCTTTCGCTTCCCGTTGGGCCTTGTGACGATCGATCATCTCCTGCTCCTCGCGCCGCCCCTTCTCGAACGCCTCACGCGACGCCCGAAGACGACTCGCTACGGCAGCCGCTTCTTCATCGAGACTCTCCTGAAAATCGGATTCCGACTCCGATGCCTCCTGCGAAGATTCATCCCATCGTCCCACCGACTCGGCTCCTCCGTGCACATCGGAAACCCGATTGCGCAACGGAGTACTCTCCTCCTCTTCCTCCTGCTGCAACTGTTGGTTCAACCGCTCTTCTTCCATCAGCTGTTGCTGAAGATCAGTCAGATCGACATAGAGCGTATTGTCGTATTTCTGTGTATTCAACACGATCTTGGTCGAAACGAACACGATACCGAACGCCAGATAGGCGATAACCATACAACACAATCCCACACGGTGCTCATAGATCCACGTCCCGATGTCGAACGGACGGTGCTCAAACGGGAGTCTCATCCGCTGCGGGCGCCGTCCACCTTTGGGCGGTACTCGTCGCGGTGCGGATCCTGCTTTAGGTACGCTTCTCGATTCTGCTGGTTTCGACTGATTTGATTCTCGCATCCTTTCTCGATAAAAACCGAACAAAAGTACGATTTCTTTCAAAAAATTCATACCTTTGCACGTAAAATAATGTTTTTAACACGTATGTCTCTAAAACAGAAAACCTTAAATACTCCCATATCCTTTCAGGGGAAAGGTTTGCACACCGGACTTAATGTAACGATGACGGTCAATCCCGCCGAACCGGGATTCGGGATCAAATTCAGACGGATCGACTTGGAGGGAACTCCTGTCGTAGAAGCCCTTGCGGATTACGTCACCGACACCTCCCGAGGAACTACTATCGAAAAGAAAGGCGTACGGATCAGCACGATCGAACACGTCATGGCAGCCTTGTGGGGTTGCGGCATAGACAATGCCCTGATCGATATCGACGCACCGGAGACCCCGATCATGGATGGCTCCGCACGGGAATACGTCGCTGCCATCGTCGCAGCAGGCCTCAAGGAACAGGATGCCGACCGCGAATATTACGAAATACACGAAAAAACCGTCGTATCCGTACCCGAACGGGGTGTTGAAATCGTCGTCTATCCGGATGACGAATTCTCTGTCAACGTCAACGTCGATTTCAATTCGAAGATCATTGGCAACCAGTACGCACGGCTCGACTCGATCGACCAGTTCGCTGAGCAGATCGCTCCCTGCCGAACGTTCGTATTCCTGCACGAATTGGAACCGCTGATCACGCACAACCTGATCAAAGGAGGCGATCTGGACAACGCCATCGTAATCGTTGAAAACAAGGTTTCCAATGAAGAGCTCGACCGTCTTTCGAAGCTGTTCAACAAGAAAGATGTACAGGTCAACGAAGGATACCTCAACAACATACAATTGCGGTTTCCCAACGAGCCCTCGCGTCACAAGCTGCTGGACCTGATCGGAGATCTGGCCCTGATCGGTGTACGTATCAAGGGTCGTATCGTAGCCTACCGCCCGGGACATGCCGCCAATACGCAGCTGGCCCGCTTGATCCGCAAACACATCAAACGCGACGCATCGCATCCCAAGTTCAAATACGATCCGAATCAGGAAGCGCTCTACGATATCAACAAAATCCGGAAGCTCCTTCCGCACCGGCCACCGTTCCTGCTGGTAGACAAGATTATCCATCTGGACAGCCAAAATGTCGTGGGAATCAAAAACGTCACGATGAACGAGCCCTTCTTCGTGGGACACTTCCCCAACGAACCGGTTATGCCCGGCGTCCTGATCATCGAGGCCATGGCCCAATGCGGTGGAATCCTCGCACTGAGCAGCGTGCCCGATCCGGAGAACTATTCGACCTACTTCCTCAAGATAGACGGCGTTAAATTCCGTGACAAGATCGTTCCCGGCGATACGCTGCAATTCGAATTGCGGTTGGCCGAACCCATTCGAAGAGGAATCGTAGTTATGGAGGCAAAAGCTTTTGTCGGCAACAAGTTTACCACGGAGGCCATGCTGATGGCACAAATCGTTCACAACAAATAAGCGAACTACGTACACATCAACACACAAATATCGACACATAAGTAAAAACTACAATTCGCAACTATGATAAGCAAACTGGCTCAGGTTTCCGAAATGGCGCAAATCGGTGAAGACGTCATCGTAGAACCTTTCTCTTATATCGCAGGCGATGTTGTCATCGGAAGCGGTTGCCACATTGGTCCGGGAGCCGTCATTCTGGACGGAGCCCGCATCGGGAAAAACTGCAAGATCCATACATCGGCCGTAGTAGCCGGCGTTCCTCAGGATCTGAAATTCAAAGGCGAATACACGACCGTCGAGATCGGTGATTGCACAACGATCCGTGAATGTGCCACCGTCAATCGGGGAACTGCAGCCAAAGGCGTCACCCGCGTCGGAAGCAATACCTTGATCATGGCCTATGCCCACGTTGGTCACGACTGTACGGTCGGAAACAACTGCGTCATCGTCAACGGTGTCTCGCTGGCCGGAGAGGTCGAAGTTCAGGACTGGGCTATTCTTGGCGGACATTCAGCCGTGCACCAGTTCTGTCGGATCGGCGCCCACGCCATGCTCGGTGGCGGATCGTTGGTCAGCAAGGACGTTCCACCCTTCGTCAAGGCCGCACACAATCCGTTGTCGTTCGTCGGAGCCAACTTCATCGGGTTGCGCCGCAGAGGATTCAGTGCCGAAAAGATCCACGAGATACAGGAACTTTTCCGCATTCTGTTCCAGTCGGGATACAACTATACGAAGGCTTGCGAAATCGCCGAAAACCAGACCGCACCCTCTCCGGAACGCGATATGGTACTCGAATTCATCCGTAGTTCGAAACGGGGTATTCTGAAACCCTATAATCCGAAAAAGAGCAGCGACGAAGTCGAATAACGGAACTGAGGCGTTAAAAAATTGAGGTTTTTCGGAATTTTATTTTGTTTTTCGAGAAATCCGATATATATTTGCAAACGAATGAAAGGGGGACGGTAAGTCCCCCCTTTTGTTACCCATAAACACACATGTCGGAAGCATGATCGATACGGAACGGATACAGACAATTGTCGAAGAAGAGTTTCAGGGAACGGATATCTTTTTAGTCGGCATCAAACAAAATACGGCGAACGAAATCGAAATCACCGTAGACAGCGATACATCCGTAGACATTGATGCATGTGCAACCTTGACCCGTAAGATCAACGATGCGTTCGACCGCGAAGAGGAAGATTTCTCGTTGACGGTCATGTCGGCCGGTATCGGCCAGCCGCTCATTCTGCCCCGCCAATACCGAAAAATGATCGGGAAAGAGGTCGAAGTCGTACTCAAGGACGGATCGAAACTGATTGCTACGCTGAAGAGTTTTAGCGATGACACGTTGACGCTCACCTATACGGAGAAGGTTGCCGTAGAGGGGAAAAAACGAAAGGTGGCGACAGAAATCGAACGCAGCCTCGCGTTGTCCGACATCAAAACGACAAAGGAGTATTTGAACTTCAAATAGATTGAAGACACGAAAATAGATCACTGAATATAAAACAACAAGGTCGTCGCGCAAACGGCAGACCCGTAAATTTTCATTAGTACAGACTATGGACAATCTCAACCTCGTGAGCACGTTTGCAGAATTCAAGGAGTTGAAAAACATCGACAAGAGTACCATGATCGGTGTGCTTGAAGACGTGTTCCGCCATCTGTTGATCAAAACGTACGAAACCGACGAAAATTTCGACGTAATCATCAATCCGGAGAAAGGGGACCTCGAAATATGGAGAAACCGTACCGTCGTTGAGGACGGCATGGTCGAAAATCCGAACCAGCAGATCTCGCTGAGCGATGCACGGAAGATCGACGCAACGTATGAGGTGGGCGAAGAGGTTGCCGAAGAGATCAAGCTCTCGAGCTTCGGTCGGCGGGCCGTACTGTCACTGCGACAGAATCTGGCTTCCCGCATTCTGGACCTCGAAAAAGCCAGTCTGTTCAACAAATACACCGAAAAAGTGGGTGAGATCATCACCGGCGAAGTGTACCAAACGTGGAAAAAGGAGATTCTCGTGCTCGACGATGAGGACAACGAACTGATCCTGCCGAAACAGGAGCAGATTCCGAACGATTTCTTCCGCAAAGGGGACAGCATTAAAGCAATCGTCTCGCGTGTTGAGATGAGAAATAATAACCCCTACATCGTCCTCTCACGAACCGCTCCCGAATTTCTCGAACGTCTGTTCGAGATGGAGGTGCCCGAGATCTATGACGGACTGATCACCATCAAGAAGATCGTCCGCATTCCGGGTGAACGTGCCAAAGTCGCTGTCGAATCCTACGACGACCGTATCGATCCGGTAGGAGCCTGTGTGGGAATGAAGGGTTCCCGGATCTATTCGATCGTCAAAGAGCTCCGTAACGAAAACATCGACGTCGTAAACTACACGACCAATACGCAACTGTACATCCAACGGGCGCTGAATCCGGCTAAAATCTCTTCGATCAAAATCAACGAAGAGTCGAAAACCGCATCCATCTACCTCAAACCCAACGAAGTATCGTTGGCAATCGGTAAAGGCGGTCTGAACATCCGTCTGGCCAGTATGCTGACCGGATACGACATCGACGTCTACCGTGAACTGGACAACGAAGATGTATCCTTGGACGAATTCAAAGACCGCATCGACGGCTGGATCATCGACAAACTCAAGAGTATAGGCTGCGATACGGTGAAGAGTACGCTGGCCCTGTCGGCTGACGAACCGATCTGGAAATCGAGACAGCTCAGGAAATCATCAACATCCTGCAATCTGAAAACGAAGACGTTGAACTCGACGAATTCCGCGACGAGATCGACGAGCAGATCATCGACAAACTCAAACAGACCGGTCTTTCGACGGCCAAGAGCGTTATCGATCAACCGATCGATGAGCTGGTGAAACGGACAGGTCTCGACGAGAAAACCCTGAACGAGGTAATCGATATTCTGAAATCCGAATTCGAATAATCCGCACTACTCTCCTGATTCAACACCGATAACGCCGAAACAATCCGAACCCGAAAAAAAGATACAATATGCCAAACGAAAAAAGACTTAGACTCCATCAAGTTGCCAGAGAATTAAAAGTGGGACAAACAACAATCATCGAGTTCCTCGACAAGAAGGGGATAAAGGTGGACAAAAGCCCCAGCTCGATCATAGAGCCGGCGGTCTATGCCATTTTGGATAAAGAGTTCGGAGGCAACAAACAGATCGAGAAAGTCAATATACGGGAGAAGATCAACCTCAAACACGAAACCGTATCGTTGGGAGATAAGAAAGAGAGCGCAGCCTCTTCGACAGACGACGGATCGGACTTCAAGAACGAGGTGATCATCAAGAGCGGAGTCATCAGCGTCAAAGACGAAGTGACACCGATCGCTGCACCGAAAATTTTGGGCAAGATTGATCTTTCGGGAAGCGGGAAGAAAAAACATACACCAGCGGTTCAAGCAGTAGAAAAGAAGAGTGAACCGGTCCCCGTTCAGGAGGAACAGGTTCAACCTGCTAAAAAAGAGGAGAAAAAAGAGGTCGACGTAGCACCGAAAGAGAAGACGCCAACCCCTCAGCCTGCCGTTGCAAGTACAGCTACCCCGGTCGCTGAACCCAAACGGGAGATCGTCATTCAGAGCCAGACCTACGACGAACGGATGGCTGCCGACGAGAGCAATCTGTTCCGTCCGGGAGATACGACCAGACTTTCGGGACCGAAGGTGCTCGGAAAGATCGATGTCAAATCATTCGAAAAGAAGAAGGGCGATGATGGACACCGCAAGCGGGAAAAACGGAAACGAATCGCCAAGGACAAGATCGATATAACGCAAAAGCAGAATCAGCCCGGAATCAAAGAGAACATCCGCAAATCGGATAATACGTCCGGTGCGGTTCAAAACGGGAAAAACGCGGTTAAGGAGAAGCGCAAGAAGGCTCCCAAGCCGGTTGCAAAGGTCGAGATCAGCGAAGAAGAGGTACAAAAGCAGATCAAAGATACTTTGGCCCGGCTGACGGCCAAAGGGCCCAAGTTCAAAACGGCAAAACACCGCCGCGACAAACGGGAGGCTGTTTCGGCCCGACTCAACGAAGAGATCGAACGTCAGGAGCAGGAGAAGAGCGTACTGAAGGTAACCGAATTCGTTACCGTCAGTGAGTTGGCAACCATGATGAACGTCAGTGTCAACGACGTGATCACCGTATGCATGAACCTCGGACTGATGGTCTCGATCAACCAACGACTCGACGCAGAGGCATTGGTTATCGTAGCCGAAGAGTTCGGTTTCAAGGTCGAATTCGTCTCCGTCGAGATTCAGGAGGCAATCGATACGGAGGTGGACAAGGAAGAGGATCTCGTTCCGCGTCCTCCGATCGTTACGGTCATGGGACACGTCGACCACGGTAAAACCTCGTTGCTCGACAACATCCGGAAGACGAACGTCATCGCGGGTGAAGCCGGAGGTATTACCCAGCACATCGGAGCGTACAGCGTAACGTTGGACGACGGTCGGAAAATCACCTTCCTCGATACGCCGGGTCACGAAGCCTTTACGGCCATGCGTGCACGGGGTGCGAAAATCACCGACGTGGCCATTATCATCGTCGCAGCCGACGACAACGTCATGCCGCAGACGGTCGAGGCCATCAACCATGCCGCAGCCGCTCAGGTTCCGATTGTATTTGCCATCAACAAGATCGATAAGCCCGGGGCCAATCCGGAACGGATCAAGGAGGAGCTGGCCGCCATGAACTATCTGGTCGAAGACTGGGGCGGAAAATACCAATGTCAGGAGATATCCGCAAAACAGGGCATCAACCTCGACAAGCTGCTCGAGAAGGTGCTGCTCGAAGCCGAATTCCTCGACCTGAAGGCCAACCCGAACCGCAAGGCACAGGGTGCGGTCATCGAGTCGACACTGGACAAGGGCCGCGGTTATGTGGCCACGGTTTTGGTCCAGAACGGTACCCTGCATGTAGGAGACATCATGCTTTCCGGTACACATACCGGACGTGTCAAGGCGATGTTCAACGAACGGGGAACCCGCATTAAGGAGGCTCCACCCTCCACTCCGGTGCTCGTATTGGGACTCAACGGTGCACCTCAGGCCGGAGACACGTTCAACGTGATGGATGACGAACGGTCGGCCCGCGACATTGCCAACAAGCGCGAACAGCTGCAACGGATGCAGGGACTCCGCACGCAAAAACACATCACATTAGACGAGATCGGCCGCCGTATCGCCATCGGAAACTTCAAGGAGCTGAATATCATCATCAAGGGTGACGTAGACGGTTCGATCGAGGCTATGGCCGATTCGTTGATCAAACTCTCGAAAGAGGAGGTCGAAGTCAATGTCATCCACAAAGCCGTCGGTCCGATCTCCGAATCGGATGTACTGCTCGCCGCTGCCTCCAACGCCGTGATCGTCGGATTCCAAGTACGTCCGTCGGCTGCGGCCCGCAAGTTGGCGGAGAAAGAAGAGATTGAGATTCGCCTCTATTCGATCATCTACGACGCCATCAACGACATCAAGGATGCCATCGAAGGTATGCTTGCTCCGGTGATGAAGGAGGAGATCGTATGTTCGGTCGAAGTCATGGAGGTCTTCAAGATTTCGAAAGTGGGTACCGTTGCCGGATGTCTGGTCCGCGAGGGCAAGATCACCCGCAATACCAATGTCCGCGTTATCCGGGACGGCATTGTCGTCTACACCGGCAAGCTCGGATCGCTCAAACGGTTCAAAGACGATGTCAAGGAGGTTACCTCCGGTCTGGAATGCGGTCTGAACATCGAAAACTACAACGATATTCATATCGGTGACATCATCGAAGGATACGAACAAGTGGAAACCAAAAAATAATCAGTGTATCACTACCACAAACGGCCGTGGACTTGCAAATTTCAGCGAGTTCACGGCCGTTTGTTTTTCCAAAACGACTCCGACTACCGACACCTCTTTTTCCACAGATTACGGTCGCATCGAAACCTTTTTATCCATCAAGCAGTCCATTTTTTTTGAAAATGTTTTTTTTTCCAACATTTTTCTCTAACTTTGAAGAGAGATGAAGCAAAGGTCCAGCGTTTGGGATCCGCCATAAAACGGTTTTTGAGAAAAAACTTTTTTTTAAGGCGGCTCCGTGCACGGTACCGGAACTCGTTTCATCGACACGAATACTGACACAAAATACTTTTTCTACAAATTACTAATCTATTCGGTTAACATGAATTCGAACGAACTTTCGAGGCGAGAATTTCTCAAACGGATTCTCGCGCTGTCCGCAGCCGCAGCGATGCCGACCATCCTCACCAAAAACACGCTGACTGCCGCTCGTCCGAAGCCCCGAATCGTCGGTCCGAACGAACGGGTCAATCTGGCCTGTTGCGGAATCGGGAATCAGGGACTCTTCGACATCCGCGAACTCTACAAAACGGGGGAAGCAAATATCGTAGCTTTCTGTGACGTCGACATGGGAGCTCCCCAGACCCTGCCGATTCTCAAACAATTCCCGAACATACCGCGCTTCCAAGATTTTCGAACCATGTTCGATAAGATGGGAAGCCAAATCGATGCCGTTCTGGTCAGTGTCCCCGACTTTTCACACTTCCCGATCTCCATGCTCGCCATGTCGGAAGGAAAACACGTCTTTGTCGAAAAACCGATGGGACGCACCTTCTACGAAGTGGAACTGATGATGAAGGCCGCCAAGAAATATAAGGTCGTTACCCAGATGGGTAATCAGGGCCACTCCGAAGCAAACTACTTCCAGTTCAAGGCGTGGACCGAAGCGGGAATCATCAAAGACGTTACGGCCATCACCGCCCACATGAACGGTGCGAGAAGATGGCACGGCTGGAATACCAACATCCACAGCTATCCTCCGGGACAACCTATCCCCGAAACCCTCGACTGGAACGTATGGCTGACAACTGCCAAATTCCACGAATACAATAAGGATTATGTCAACGGACAGTGGCGCTGCTGGTACGACTTCGGCATGGGCGCATTGGGCGACTGGGGAGCACACATCCTCGACACGGCCCATCAGTTCCTCGATCTGGGGCTCCCCTACGAGATCGATCCGGTACGCATCGACGGCCACAACGACTTCTTCTTCCCGCAAGCCTCTACGCTGAAATTCAAATTCGCGGCCCGTGGCAACATGCCGCCAGTCGAAGTGACTTGGTATGAGGGACAGAAGAACATTCCGCCCGTACCCGAGGGATATGGCGTCTCCGAATTGGATCCTAACATTCCGCCTCCAAGCAATGGACAGATTCAGCCGGCACAGCTGAACCCCGGCAAGATCATATACAGCAAGGAGCTGACGTTCAAAGGCGGTTCGCACGGCAGTACGCTCTCGATCATTCCGGAAGAGAAAGCCAAAGAGATGGCCTCGCAACTGCCGGAAGTTCCACCCAGCCCGTCGAACCACTACAAAAACTTCCTGCTGGCCTGCAAGGGACAGGAAGAGACCCGTTCACCGTTCAGCATCGCAGGCCCGCTGTGTCAGGTCTTCAATCTGGGAGTATTGGCTCAACGGCTTAACACCAAACTGCTGTTCGACACGAAGAAAAAACAGATCACAAATAACGATACTGCGAACAAACTGCTCAAGGAGATGACTCCGAGAGATGGTTGGGAGGAATTCTATAAACTATAAAAACTTGCTATCGAAGAAGACAAAAGAGTGAAGGGCCGCAATGTGCAGCCCTCCACTCTTTTGTCACTTATTCAACCTCTAAATTACATGTTGCTGTACCGGGCTACCGGAACGACATCCAACGAGGCAAACTCACCCCGTTGATACTTGAAGTACCCGGCCATCGCAATCATCGCCGCGTTATCGGTCGTAAATTTAAACTCGGGCAGATAGGTTTTCCACCCCCTTTTCTCCCCCTCCTCGACGATTGCACGACGCAACCCGGAGTTGGCCGACACGCCTCCCGCAATAGCGATCTCGCGAATATCGTAGTATTTTGCGGCCCGGATTAATTTGACGAGCAGAATATCGATGATCGCCGCCTGCAAGGAAGCACACAGGTCAGCCTTGTTGTTCTCGATGAAGTCCGGTGACTCGTGAACCGCATCCCGCAAGAAATAGAGGAACGAGGTTTTCAGCCCGCTGAAACTATAATCGAATCCGTCGACGGATGGCCGTGCAAACCGGAATCGTTTGGGATCTCCCTCTGCAGCCAGACGGGCCCGACGGATAGGGCAATCCCATCACCTTGCCGCACTTGTCGAATGCCTCTCCCGCCGCGTCATCGATCGTTGTGCCGACGATCTCCATCCGGTCGTAATCCTCCACACGCACAATCTGCGAGTGTCCGCCTGAAACCAGCAGGCACAAGAACGGGAAGGTCGGATGCGGCAATTTGCGATCGGGCAGATCGATAAAGTGAGCCGATATATGT
>ERZ827496.4367-NODE-4367-length-11065-cov-4.965304_pt1 | contig 11065 bp, 8 predicted proteins | sample MGYA00519769_ERZ827496 | MGnify/ENA primary metagenome ERZ827496 (study PRJEB31778, sample SAMEA3449327) | human gut metagenome | biome: human gut; feature: human-associated habitat; material: faeces | place: United Kingdom | collected 2010/2012 ...
TCCAATGGGGGACGGTTCGGCCCAGTTAAGCGTGGCTGGATTCTTGCTCAGTAATGCCCGGCCAATCGTCCCGCTGCCAGCGGCCCTTGATGCAGCATATAGTTCATGTTCCGGGGAATAGGTAAGGCACCCAAGGTGCGGCAAACTGTGGGCGCGGGTCACCTGGGGTGGACGCTGGCGCAGATCGGCCACACAGCCGTTTTTCCATTCTTCTGCATCCTGGTTTTTCCATTCGCCCGCCGCAAAATCACCCGCCAGGGAGTTGAAGAAATAATCGTACTCATCCTGAAGTATGTATTCCTCGCAGGGCATCAGCTTCCCAGGGTCCTGCTCCTTGGCATGGTCGCCCCATTTTCGCCCTTGCTGTTTCATCAGGTGGCAATATTGCCCCTGCTTTTTGCAGTAGCGTTCCCATTCGTTGCGTTCTTCTTCTGGGATCAAGGCAAACAGATACTCGTCCTCATCGTCCAGGTTATACAACGCCCAGCCGAAGGCAGAGAGTTCCTGCCCCAAGGCCGCCGCTCCTTTTTCATGGGGCAATTTCATATATTGGATGCCGATAGCGTCAAAGCGTTCATCCAGCAGCGCCGGGACCTGTGCGCCCCATTTCCCTCGAAGTTCCGCCAGAGTGTCCTGTACGGCTCCGTCAAATTTTAGAATGTCCAGCGCATCGGATATGATTTGTGCCCAGTCTGGCATGAAAGTACCCCCTTTTTAGTGCCTCAAAGTTTGCTGCTCAGCCGCTTGACTGGCGCAGACATTACATCTGGAAAATGCTTACACAGAATCTCTGTGAATAAGGTCATTGCAAGAAACGGCTTGAGATTACCTGCTGCAATCTCAAAATATTGAGAATAGCCCCAATCCAACTCATCTTCTCCGCACCAAAAGTTGAGAAGTTCTGCCCCCAGATCCATCCGCTGACTGGATAGGGATTTCCATGGAATCTGTGACCGCAGATACTCCTGAACCTCTCTGAGCTGTTCTGCGGCAATGCGCTGATGGGCATAATCCCACACATTCTTGAAATAGGTATCCAGTTCTACATAGCCAGAAAAGAGGATGCCGCAATCAATCTTGGAAAATATCTCCACCATACAAAGGATGCGCCGCCGGTGAAAAGCCTCCATTTCCCGTTCCAAGGCCTCAGCCTGAATCATTTCGTGTTTCTCTATACAGGCATAAGCTTCATTTTCTGGTAATCCCATACCAGCTGCCGCCACTCTTGCCCCAGCATTCCCAGGGCGAACACGGCAAAACTTCCGGGGAGCGCGCACTGCTCATCGCTGAGATTGGTGTACTGCTCATATTGCCGCATGGCAAGCCGGGCGTACCGTTCCATCAGGGGGTGGAGGCCGGGGTACTGCACGGCACAGGCAAAGAGCTGGTTTACTCCCTTTTTGGGCAGTCCTGTGATGGGAAGATAGCTCTTTTCCGGCCCTTTGAACTCCACCGCATAGCTGCGGGGAAAATCCTCCTGCTCCAGAAGCTCACACAGGTAGTTCAGCACTTCATGGCAGCATTCCTCTGTGTTGTCCCTGGCAGTAATACGGATCACAGCAAAGGCATCGTTGGCCGATGCGGTGAAGTGCTCTGTTTTCCGCTTTTGCAGAGAGATCGGCAGCCTGCCGGTTCCATTTTCCCGGAGCTTTTTCACCATATCAGGACGGACTTTCTCCACCAATCCAAAGAGGTAATTGGCGTCCAGATACTGAAAGTCCAAGCCATACACTTTATAGCTCACCGCCACATAGCAGGCGAAACGCAGCAGCGGCTCCGGGATCTGCTCTGCACGGATGCCTGGTTTCAAGGAATACTCCCGATCCCAGAAGCGATCATCTTCATCGCCTGTTGCAACAAAATACTTCTCTTGTAGCTCCCGTTTCAGCATATCAAGTAGATGGTGGTCAATTTCACCCCAGCGGCTCTGGCGGCGCAGGTTTTCGCTGAAGGCGATGGCCTTTTCCGCATCCAGGGTCTCGGCCCGCTGTATTTCGGTCCATGCCCTAAGCAGTTGCCACACCTCAAAGGGTGCACCTTGACTGCTGACCACTACCGGCGGCCAGTGGGAATCATCAAGCCGCGTGATTCTCCCGTCAATGGCATCCTGGATACACTGGTCAAAGAGCGGTTGCAGTTCCACCTGCACCTCGGGCTTCATCCAGTAACAGCGCCCGTCCGCACTATTTCGTTTTGGTAAACTCATATCAGGCCACCTCTTTCCGGACAATAAAAAATGCCCTGCGCCGCACTGCCACAAGGGCAGACGAACGCAGGACATAAAAAGGCCGCGCAAATCTAAAGCCGGTTGCAAAAATCCGACTTGTTCTGGTCTTTGAATGTATTTGTTTGCTCTGTAATCCCACAGAACATGGAAGTTTAGGCAAGAATGTCCGTCAGCTTGATTTTGTGGCTACGGATCAGGTGGTTTTGCTCAATGGTGTAGGGAATCTCACCTTGTTGCTCCAAATTGTAGGCGGTCTTGGGACAGATGCGGCAGATCTCGCATAGTTCCCGTTGGGTTACATAGGCGGGATACTTTGCGGCGATGTCGGGGTAATACTTGGTCAAATCCATGTGCAGCACTCACTTTCTTGTTCATCTGTCATTGGTAGGTGAGGTACTTCACTGGTGCGTCGTATAATGTTGACTTTTGAAATGAGTTCAAATAAAATTAGGATGACAAATCAAATTGAGATTTGCGTTTTCGTAAAAAGGGATGGGTGTTAAACTCCTCGATCTGGCGTGCAGTTCTATCCTTGTTCTATCCTCCGGTCATAATTCAGGGTAAAAACGGGAAGAACTCGGAAAGCCCGGTGGGTTCAAATAAAAGCGAAAAGCGGAAGCCAAAATCCGCAGTATACCGCAGCATTTTGGCTTCCGTTGTGTACTTCCATATTCGCTTAATTTCCACCAGAAGGCATAAGCGGGAAATGACTCGAAATCAGTTTGAGGGAAACCTCACGAGGGTTCGAATCCCTCCCGCTGCGCCAAAACAGGAAGAGACGCATTCGCGTCTCTTCCTCTTTGTTTTACACCTTCTCCCGCTTCTGCCGCCAGAGGTTGATCGCCAGCATGACCGCGGCGTAGATCAGCGTGGCGGCGAGGATAATGAGCGAGAAGTCGCGCTGCATCTGGTAGCTCGTCGTCGTGAAACCCTTGACGAGTAGATGACCGGCAAGATAGCTCGCGGGAATCAGCGCGAGATAGCCGAGCGCTTTGCCCGTTTTCTTCCTGCGGCAGGCGAAAAATGCAATACCCAGCGTAATAAAGAGTGCTAACGATAGCAAAACGTAATAGCCCAACGCCAGCCGCGGCAGAGAAATGATGCCGCCGTTCATGCTGCCGCAGAGCAGCACATCGTCCTGCCCGTTGTTCTGAGAATAGCAGACTGCCGCGCAGTTCGCGGCGTCGAGCGTGAAGAGCGTGCGCGCGGACTCCGCCTTGGCGAGCACGCCTTGCAGTGCGTCCGCCTCGCGCTGTGTGCGATCATTTGCGCTGTGTGTGTTCGGGGCGCCCCCGGTTTTGTCGAATGCGCCGCGCCATGTGTCGAGCGGCGTGCGCCATGCGGTGATGAAGTAGATGGTTTTGCCGCTGTTGGGGTCCTGCGTGTTCGTGACCTCTGCGCCGGAGACCGGCACGAGCAGGCTGACGGAGATGCTCTCCGCGCCGCTGAGATCAGAAAGCCCATCCGCTGCCGAGCCGTCCGCGAGCGCGCTGGGCGAGCGCGAGATCGCCCACTCTGTCTCGCTGTACGGCAAATACTGCGGCGCGGTGAGATACGCGAATCCCGCCGTCGCCAGCGTCAGCGCGAGTGTGACGGCCAGCAGCACGGCGGTCAGCTTTTTGCGCCGGAGCTGCCGTTTCAAGTCACGAAGCGGCTGCGCGTTGACGGGCGCGGGCTTCACGTCCGCCTTCAGCGCGTCGAGCTCGGCGCGGCAGGCCGCGCACTGCGCTAAATGCCCGTCCACAAATTCCTTCGTCTCCTCGCGCAGCATATCCTCCTCGTAGAGCGGCAGAAGATCCTGCACGATGCTGCAAGTTTTGTCCATTTCAGTCGTCCTCCAATCCCTCGCGGATCATGCGCTTGGCGCGGTGATACGTCACGCATGCCCAGTTTTCCGTCTTGCCGAAGAGCGCGCCGATATCGCGGAAGCTCTTCTCGCCGTACACGCGCCACATGAAGACCTCCTTGTACGGCTCTCTGAGCGCGTGCAGCAATTCCTGGATGCGCGCGGCCTCGCTGTGATCTTCTAACTCCTCCTCGTGGCGCTCCTCGGCGATCTGGCAGTCTTCGAGCGGGGCAAGCCGCTTCTCGCGCCGCAGCTGCGAATAATAGAGATTCTTCGCGATCTGGCACAGCCAGACGCGCACGCTGCACTCGCCCCGAAAGCGGTCGAGGGCGTCCATCGCGCGGAAAAACGTCTCGCTCGTCAGCTCCTCGGCGACGCTCTCGCTCCCGGACAGCGAAAGCAGATACCGGTACACATCGTCGAAGTACACGGCGTACACCTCTTCAAAATTCGTCAGCGCCCTCACCCCCTTTCTGTCTATAGGACGGCAGAAAACCGGTTTTCTTACAAAAAAATCCGTCCCGCGGGACGGATTTTTTCTTTCACGTTTTGACGACCTTTTTCTTGCCGCACTTCGGGCACGTGAGCTCGACCTTGCCGATGTTTTTTGGCACGCGGCAGTATGCGCCGCAGGAGCAGCGGACGTACTTGTGCGCCTTGTCGGCGCGGCGGGCCTTCGCGCCGCGGATGGCGTTCGCCTTCGGCGTCCACCAGGTCAGAAACTTCGCGTTTTCGGCCTGACGGTGCGCGAGATTGCGCGAAAAAATGCGGATGAGCACAATGAACATCAGCACCATCGACACGAAGTACAGCGCCTGCGACACGCCCTGCATGCGGATGATCGAGCTTAGAATGCTCACGACCAGCTCAAGGATCACGAGCGCCCAGTTCAGCGCGTCCACGCCGTTGCGGCCATACATGAAGCGGTAAAGGGCATCGCGGAATTTGTTCACAAAAAACACTCCTAAAATCTTGATGCTGCCATTCTACACGCTTTTTTCGCGCCCGTAAACCCATATCACAGAAAGTTTACACTTCCCGCTTTGGCACAAGCGGAAATGTGCCCAAAACCACCTGCCCGCCAGTCGGCCTTTGGGGGGATAGGGGGCTACGCCCCCAAACCGCCCCCGTCGTCCGCTCCTCAGGGGGGGCCAGGGGGGCAGCGCCCCCCAAAACGCCTCGTAGAGTTTCGCCGCTCCGCGGCGAAATAAATTCAAATCATTTTCCGCCGCGACCTGCGCGTGGCGGAAAATACCTCTCAGGCCGCAAGTGTGGAATTTGCCCGCCTGCGGCGGGCAAATTATGCGCGCAGCGGCCTGCAAAAAATAAAAAATGCCGTCCCGAAAGGGACGGCATTTTTTAAGTCATTTTACCCCGTTGACGTAGCGATACAGGAACGTCACGGCCTCGCCGCGCGTGCAGGAGGCGTAGGGGGAGAAGGTGGTCGTGCTGGTGCCCTGGGTGATGCCCTTGCCGACAGCCCACAGGATGGCGTTATAGTAGCTCGCCTCGTTCACGGAGCTGACATCCTTGAACGGGTTGGAGTAGTAGCCGCTGGGCTTGCCCGCGTAGCGGTACAGGAACGTCACGATCTGAGAGCGCGTGCACTCCTGATACGGGGAGAAGGTCGTCGCGTTGGTACCGGCGGTGATGCCCTTCTGGCTGGCCCACAGGATGGCCTTGTAGTAGCTCGAGTGCGTCACCGCGTTGACATCCTTGAACGGGTTGCGGGTGACGGTCGGCTCGGGAGAACCGGCGGCGCGCCACAGGAAGGTCACGATCTCGGCACGGTTGCAGTTCTTGTACGGGGAGAAGGTCGTGCTGGACGTGCCGTTGGTGATCTTGTTGTTCACCGCCCACTTGACCGGCTCATAGAAGAAGTCGCTCGCCTTGACGTCGATGAAGTTCATCGTCTGGGCGATGGTGATAGCCATCGTACCGGAGGCCTCTTCGTTCTTGGTGCCGTAAACGGTGAAGGGGATGTAGACGGTCTTGCCGGCCTCGGCCCATCTGGTGGTGTGGTAGGCGACGTCCGCAAGGTCATACTGCGTGCGGGAGGGCTCATAGTAGAACTTGTCGGTGCTGTCGGCCAGCTTGCCGGTGGAGTAGCTGCTGTAGGAGCGGTACAGACCGCCGTAAGCGTAGGAGGAGACGTTCTTGCCGCTCACGTCGAACTTGACATAGTCGAGCTCAGCCTTGCGGTAAGAGGTCTTGGCGTCCTGCAGGAAGTTGACGAAGTCGCGCGCGGTCAGCTGGACGGTGTCGTCGATGCCGACGGTGTAGGTGATGTCTTCCTTGACGACGGAGATGACGACGTTGACGTAATAGTCGACCTTGTCGGGCTTTCTGCTGTTGGGCTTTTCGATCTCACCGTAGACGCGGAAGGTCAGGGTGACGGTGTCCTTGCTGGGCTTGGAAACAGAGTCGAAGCTGACCTTGTCCATGTCGGTCATGTCAGTCTTGCTCTTGTTGGAAGAGGTGATCTCGGTGCTGCCATAGTACAGCGTGCCCTCGCTCTTGGCGCTGGGGATGGAAGAGGTCAGGACGGCGTGGTCGAAGGTGATCTCGTCCTTCTTGGGGTTGTAATTGCCATTGTCCTCAGCGTAATCCTCGAGGAAGCTCTCGAAGTCCTTCTGGTTGAAGGTCACGCTCTTGCCCGCGACAACATTGTAGTTGATGTCGTAGGACTTCTGGGAGACGGTGATCGTACCGGTGGAAGCGATGTCGTCATCAACAGCGACAACATAGAGGGTAGCCTTGCCATTTCTGTCGAACGCGCTGGAAGAAACGGTGTAATCCTTGTTCTGAGCAACGGGCTTCCAGCCTTTGGGGGCGGTAGAGGTCTTGCTCCAGTCGCCGTCATACTTCTCGGTCTTGAAGCTGGAACCCTCATAGATATAGAGGTAATCGTAATCGCTGTTGGTGAAGGTCACGGACTTGCCAGCAGAAGTGCCGGTCACAGTATCCTTGATTTCGCCCTTGCTGTCGACAGTCAGGTACATGGTGACAACATAATTGTTGTTGACCTTGAGCTGGAAGCTGGCATCGCCAATATAGGCTTCGTCAGCATAGATGGTGAAACCATCAGTGACAGAGCTGCCATTGCTCAGCGTGGTCTTGCCATCTTTGAGGGTGACGCGGCTGGGCGTACCAACAACAGTGATGGTATTAACATTGTTGTAGCGGAAGCTGCTGTCCTGCTTCTTGATTGCATCAGCGAGTTTATCCTGAATGTCGGACTGGCGGTAACTATCGCTATCGCCATTGACGATGGAGCTCAGCTTCACATCAAGAGCAGAGATATCAACGGTGTAATCAAGCGCGGGGTACTGCTTGCCCATGTAGGTGATGGTAGCAGTAATGGTAGCAGTGCCGGACTTGGCTGCGGTCAGCGCGGTCACCTTGCAAGAACCATTATCCTGCTTCTGAGTCTTGACAAAAGTATCGCCGCTTTTGACTGCCCAAGCAATATCAAAACCGGAAGTGCCATAGCTGATGCTATGAGTGGAGGCAGTAGAGCTGTAAAGAATAGGGGCGCTGAATGTGCAGTAATTCGTCAGCCCATTAGTAGCAATGGTCTTGCTGGAGCTTTCACCGTTGCGGTTCGGGGAATAGGGGTCATCTTTCACCGTGATGGTGATATTTGCCGTCTTGGCGATCGTGTCACCTTCCTTAACAGTGCAGGTGACCGTATAATTGGTATCAGAAGAAACGGACGTAGGTGCCTTAAAGGTTGCCTTGGCCGAGGTATCGTTGCGGAACGTTGCATCCGGATTACTCGTCCAAGCGTAAGAAACGTTCTTATTACCATTGGCGCGGCTATACGTGGCAGTCAATTCAACTTGCTGACCCTCATAGAGGGTGATGCTATTACCTTTGTCAATGGTAAGAGTTTGACCAGAAATACTAGTCTCAATGACAGTAATGTTAACGCTCGGAGCATTCTCCTCATTACTGGCCTTAACGGTCAGAGCGTCGCTCGCATAAGTAGCAGTGGCAGAACTATAACCAGTCACAGCAACCTTAAGGTTATCTGTGCTGAACGCAGGGTCATCGGTAAACTTTTCGATCGCAACAGTATAATTACCAGAAGTATCGGTGACATTATAAGTCCTGCCCCGATAAGTAACGGTCTTAGCAGCGGCCGCAAAAGCATCCTGATCGGTAATGACCTTAACCGCTTTCGCGTCGAGAACAACTTCGCCGTTCTTGTCGCCACTTGTGGCAATAATGGTGCAAGTAGTAGACACATTTTCGCCACTATTACCGGAAATTGCCTTTGTGTATGAATTGCTACTGGTAACTTCGCCATTGTCCCACTTGTAAGTGTAGGTGACGGTAGCGCCCTCTTCAGTACCAGTAACGGTGGGGGTACCCGTAACAGTAAAAGTTACTTGCGTACCGGAAGCCACACCTTTTTCAGGAACATCCGAAGTACCGACTTTAGCGGTAATTGTAGCAGTTCCTTTCCCAACGGTGAGCCCATCATGTGCCTGTGCCGGAACGATGACCAGACTCAAGATCATAGTCAACGCCAGCAGCGATGAGAGAAATTTCTTCATGATTTTCTTCATCCTTTCTTGTTGTTTCGATCTTGGCTCCGCGCGCACAGAGCCTTTCTCATACATCGGCATTTTACCATGCCGCAGGGAATAAGGGAACAGGAAAATGCAAAATTCATAAATTCTTCATCTTCCTGTCCGCCGCCTCCCTCTCGTGTCACTTATTAGACGCAAAAAGCGTCGATTTTGTTTCACAAAATCTCAAATTTTTCAAAATTTTTTATGCCGCGAAAAATCGCACGTACACATATACCCCCGCCGCGATCTGACAGAGTAAGATCGCCGGAATGCCGAACCTAAAGTACCAGTGCCGCGTCTTATGGTGAAAGACCCTCATTGCGAAAAGAGCACCCGCGCTGCCGAGCAGCAACGCGAGTGCAAATAAGGTCTTTTCGGGCACGCGCCGCGCGCCCTGTATCTTGGCGCGGCGCTTGTCTGCGCCGTAGACGCAGAACGTAATTAGATTGATCGCGGCGAGATAGATGACAAAATATCTCACTTTTCGAGCTTGCTGAGCTCCACAGCCGCCGCCGCGCCGAGGCGCGCGTTGTTGAACACGAGCTGAATGTTGGAATCCAGGCTGTCGCCGCCGGTCAGGTCCTTGATCTTGGCGAGCAGATACGGCGTCGTGGCCTTGCCGTGAATGCCGTCCTTCTTCGCGTCCTCCACGGCCTCGGCAATCGCCTTGTCGATGACTTCCTTGTCCATGGAGTACTCCTCGGGGATCGGGTTCGTGACGAGTAAGCCGCCGCGCAGGCCCAGCTCGCGCTTGACGTGGAACGCCTTGGCCAGCTGCTCCGGCGTGTCGAGCTCGTAGTCGACGCCGAAGCCCGACTTGCGCGTGTAGAACGCGGGCAGCTCGCTCGTGCCGTAGCCGATGACGGTCACGCCGTGGGTCTCGAGGTATTCGAGCGTGAGGCCGAGGTCAAGGATGGACTTCGCGCCCGCGCACACGACCATGACGGAGGTGTTGGCCAGCTCTTCGAGGTCGGCGGAGATGTCGAACGTCTCCTGCGCGCCGCGGTGCACGCCGCCGATGCCGCCGGTGGCGAACACGCGGATGCCCGCCATGTCGGCGATCATCATCGTGGTGGTGACGGTGCACGCGCCGTCCTTGCCCTGCGCGACGAGCACAGGCAGGTCACGGCGGGAAGCCTTCGGGATGCCCGCGCCGGTGCGGCCGAGGTAGTCGATCTCTTCCTTGGAAAGACCGGCCTTCAAGCGGCCGCCGATGATGGCGATGGTCGCGGGGACCGCGCCCGCCTCGCGGATGATCTGCTCGACCTTGAGCGCGGTCTCCACGTTCTGCGGGTAGGGCATGCCGTGGGAAATGATGGTGGATTCGAGCGCCACGACGGGCTTGCCGGCGGCAAGGGCCTCGGCAACCTCGGGGGCGATATCCAGATACTTGTTCATGTTAAAATCCTCCTGTAAAGTAATAGGTGAAAGTTTCACGTTTACCTTTTGAGGTAAGATTGCATCATAACATACAACTTGTCAAAAGTCAATACAAAGCGGGGCTTGAATTTGCACGGGAAGTGGCATATAATACCTCTATTATCCCGTGAAATCCCACAAAAGGAAGGAAAATTATTATGGAACGAGTGAGAATTGCCGCGCTCTTCGCCGACAAAGAGCAGTACGGCGGCGCAAGCGTCACCGTATGCGGCTGGGCGAAGACCATCCGCGATATGAAGACCTTCGGATTCATCGAGCTGAACGACGGCTCGTGCTTCCGCAATTTGCAGGTCGTGATGGATGCGAATTCTCTTTCTAATTATAAGGAGATCGCCGCGCAGAACGTGGGCGCCGCGCTCATCGTGCGCGGCACCGTCGTGCTGACGCCCGAGGCCAAGCAGCCGCTCGAAGTCAAGGCAACAGAGATCGAGGTCGAGGGCGTGTCCTCCCCCGACTATCCCTTACAGAAAAAGCGCCACAGCGTCGAATATCTGCGCACCATCCAGCATCTTCGTCCGCGCACGAACCTCTTCTCCGCGGCCTTCCGCGTGAGAAGCGCGGCGGCCTACGCCGTGCACGAGTTCTTCCAGAGCCGCGGCTTCGTCTACGTCAACACCCCCATCATCACCGGCTCCGACTGCGAGGGCGCGGGCGAGATGTTCCAGGTCACGACGCTGGATCTGGAGAACCCGCCGAGAACGCCCGACGGCAAGGTCGATTACAGCAAGGACTTTTTCGGCAAGAAGACGAGCCTGACCGTCTCCGGCCAGCTCAACGCCGAGAACTTCGCTATGGCGTTCGGCGACGTTTACACCTTCGGCCCCACGTTCCGCGCCGAGAATTCCAACACCGCGCGCCACGCCGCCGAGTTCTGGATGATCGAGCCGGAGATGGCGTTCTGCGACCTCGACGGCGACCTTGAGGTCATGGAGGCGATGGTAAAATACATCATTACCGCCGTCATGGAGCGCT
>ERZ827496.4371-NODE-4371-length-11057-cov-3.327486_pt1 | contig 11057 bp, 8 predicted proteins | sample MGYA00519769_ERZ827496 | MGnify/ENA primary metagenome ERZ827496 (study PRJEB31778, sample SAMEA3449327) | human gut metagenome | biome: human gut; feature: human-associated habitat; material: faeces | place: United Kingdom | collected 2010/2012 ...
AACAACAAATATATTATACATAACATTTGATAAAATTGCAAGCTTTTTCTCAAAAAAAATAATAATTCCCACAGCATCAGCATTTTTGGTAAAATACTGGACTTACCAAAGGAAATCTGCTATTATGAGTACGGTTGGATATAAAGGACACGGTTTTTCCGTATCCTAATACAGGTTAGGAGGATTTTATCATGTTAGTAAACGCAACAGAAATGCTGAAAAAAGCAAAAGCAGGCCATTATGCAGTTGGTCAGTTCAACATCAACAACCTTGAGTGGACAAAAGCTATCCTTCAGACAGCTCAGGAGCTCAACTCTCCTGTAATCCTTGGTGTTTCCGAGGGTGCTGGTAAATATATGACAGGTTATAAGACTGTTGTAGGTATGGTTAACGGTATGATGGAAGAGCTGAACATCACTGTTCCGGTTGCTCTTCATCTTGACCACGGCAGCTATGATGGATGCCTGAAATGTGTTGAGGCTGGTTTCTCTTCCATTATGTTCGACGGATCTCATTATCCGATCGATGAGAACGTAGCTAAGACTAAAGAGCTGGTTAAGATCGTTGCTGAGCACAACATGTCTCTTGAGGCAGAGGTTGGTTCCATCGGTGGCGAGGAAGATGGTGTTGTTGGTATGGGCGAGTGCGCTGATCCTGAGGAGTGCAAGAGAGTTGCAGATCTCGGAATCAACTTCCTTGCAGCTGGTATCGGTAACATCCACGGAAAATATCCGGCTAACTGGAAAGGCTTAAGCTTTGAGACTCTGGATGCTATCCAGCAGCTGACAGGAGATATGCCGCTTGTTCTTCACGGTGGTACAGGTATCCCGGCTGACATGATCAAGAAAGCGATCAGCCTTGGCGTTTCCAAGATCAATGTAAATACAGAGTGCCAGCTTGCATTTGCTGAAGCTACACGTAAATACATTGAAGAGGGTAAAGATCAGCAGGGTAAAGGATATGACCCACGTAAGCTTCTTGCACCTGGCTTCGATGCAATCAAGGCTACTGTTAAAGAGAAAATGGAAATCTTCGGATCCGTTGGAAAAGCCTGAATATGATTTTTCTCCGCACATGCGGAACGAGAAAGGGGACTGCGCAAGCAGTCCTCTTTTGCATATATGAGATGTTTCACAGACTGCTTTTTCCAATAGGTTCTGGCTTGTGACCCGAATTATTATTCAAAGTCTGGATCTGATAAAAATTGTAATGTTTTGTACAAGTTGCGACAAAATGTCCATATTCAAATATCACTCTCTAAAAAAATGAACATGTTTCTTGATTTTTTATCATGGTTTTTTAACAGAAAAATCAGTATTATATAAACATCTTAAGAAACGGTTCTCAAAGAAAAGGAGAGTAAAATTATGAAGATGAGAAAAATCGCAGCAATGGGACTTAGCGCAGTTATGGCAGCTTCTATGGTACCGGCATTACCAGTTATGGCTGATGACGCAGCAGGAAAGGTTTACTACTTAAACTTCAAACCAGAGCAGGATGAAGCATGGCAGAATCTGGCAGCAAAATATACAGAAGAGACAGGTGTTCCGGTAACAGTTGTTACAGCAGCTTCCGGACAGTATGAGACCACACTTCAGTCTGAGATGGCTAAGAGCGATGCTCCTACACTTTTCCAGGTAAATGGACCAGTAGGACTTAAGAACTGGAAGGATTATTGCTATGATCTGTCCGGATCTGATATCTACTCACAGCTTACATCTGATGCTTACACTGTAAAAGACGGTGATGCAGTTGATGGTATTGCATACGTAATCGAGTCCTATGGACTGATCGTAAACAAAACCTTACTGGAAAAAGCAGGCTACACAGTAGATGACATCAAGAGCTTTGATGATCTGAAGAAGGTTGCTGATGACATCCAGGCAAGAAAAGATGAGCTTGGAGTGAAAGGTGCTTTCACAAGCGCTGGTATGGACGGATCCTCTGACTGGAGATTCAAAACACATCTTGCAAACCTTCCAATCTACTATGAGTATAAAGAAGACGGAATCGATGATACAGATGCGATTAAAGGTACATACCTTGATAACTACAAGAACGTATTTGATCTTTACATTACAGATTCTACCTGTGACGGTTCTGAGCTTTCTGCAAAAACAGCAGATGACTCCAGAAATGAATTTGTAAATGGTGAAGCAGTATTCTATCAGAATGGTTCCTGGGAATATAGTGAACTTTCCAAAACATTCAAAGATGACGAGCTGGCTATGATCCCAATCTACTTTGGTGTAGATGATGCAAACGAAGGTCTTGCAACCGGTACAGAGAATTACTGGTGTGTAAATAAGAATGCATCTGAAGCTGATGTAAAAGCAACACTTGATTTCATGAACTGGTGTGTAACCTCTGAAGCAGGAACAAAATCCATGGCTGAAGACATGGGATTCACAATTCCTTTCAAAACAGCAGAGGCACCAAGCAATGTATTTGTAAAACAGGATGCAGAATATACAGAAGCTGGTCTGACACCTGTATCATGGAACTTTACAACAATGCCATCTGAAGAGTGGAAAAATACTCTTGGATCTGCTCTTACAGCATATGCAGCAGGATCTGGCTCCTGGGATGATGTTAAGAGTGCGTTTGTTGACAACTGGGCAACAGAGAAGGCACTTTCCGAATAATGAATAAAAAAATAAGGGAGGCAGAGATTCCTGTCTCCCTTTTATAGATTCTAAGCAGAGAATGGGAAGAAGAGGAGAGATTTACCATGGTAGGAAAAACAATCAAAAAGTGGTGGCCGATTTTCGTCCTGCCTACACTGGCTGCATTTATAATCGGATTTTTATGGCCGTTTATCTGGGGAATTTACCTTTCATTTTGTAAATTTACCACAGTGCAGGATGTTACTTTTGTAGGATTTTCAAACTATCAGAAAATATTACTTGACAATACTTTCAGTCATGCGTTCTGGCTGACTGTGATATTTGCCTTTATATCCAGTATTCTGATCAATGTTCTGGCATTTGCCATTGCACTGGCACTGACAAAGGGATTCAAGGGCACCAATGCATTCAGAACTGTATTCTTTATGCCAAACCTGATCGGTGGTATTGTTCTTGGATACATCTGGCAGACCTTATTAAATGGTCTGTTATCCAAATGGGGACAACCGCTGCTGGCTTTGTCTGCAAAGAATGGATTTATCGGTATGCTGATCCTTCTGTGCTGGCAGCAGATCGGATATATGATGATCATTTATGTGGCAGGTCTGAATAATGTTTCACCTGACCTTATCGAAGCGGCACAGATTGACGGAGCTACATCCAGACAGATTCTGTTCAAGATTAAATTACCGATGATCATGCCGTCTGTTACAATCTGTACTTTCCTTACACTGACAAATGGATTTAAAATGTTCGACCAGAACCTTTCTCTTACAGGTGGAGATCCTGCCAAGCAGTCTCAGCTCCTTGCCTTGAATATTTATGATACATTCTATGCACGAAGCGGACCACAGTGGAAGGGAATCGGTCAGGCAAAAGCAGTTGTATTCTTTATTCTGGTTGTAGCCATTGCTCTGATTCAGCTTAAAGCAACATCATCTAAGGAGGTGCAGCAGTAATGGAAAACAATAAAAAGAAAAGTATTATTCCTACAATTATATTAACCATACTGTCCCTTTTCTGGATTTATCCTATTATACTGATCCTTTTAAACTCTTTAAAAAAGGAATCAGCCATTACAACTACAGGAGTATTTGAACTTCCTCTGGGTGAAATATGGAATGGATTTACAAACTATGTAGCCAGCGTAACACAGATGGATTTCCTGAAATCTTTCTGGTACAGCCTTGTAATCTCAGTTATGTCAGTAGTACTGATCCTGCTGTGCTGCTCTATGTGTGCATGGTACATTGTCCGTGTAAATGGAGTGCTTTCCAAGATTTTATACTATCTGTTCATATTTAGTATGGTAGTTCCTTTCCAGATGGTTATGTTCACTCTGGCAAAGACAGCAGATACACTGAAACTGAACACTCCTTATAATATCTGTATTATTTATCTGGGATTTGGTGCAGGACTGGCAGTATTTATGTTCACCGGTTTTGTAAAGGGAATCCCGCTGGAAATTGAAGAGGCTGCCCTGATCGATGGATGTAATCCGTTACAGGTATTTTTCAAGATCCTGATCCCGATTCTGAAGCCTACCATTATCTCCACTGCAATCCTTCAGCTGATGTGGGTATGGAATGACTATCTTCTGCCGACCCTGGTACTGGATATTAAGAAATATCGTACAATTCCTATGGCAGTACAGTACTTCCGCGGAAGCTTCGGTCATGTACAGATGGGACCGATGATGGCAAGTATTATGATCGATATTATCCCGATCGTTATTGTTTACCTGGTATGCCAGAAATATATTATTGAAGGTGTTGTTGCAGGTGCAGTAAAAGGATGATAAAATAGTATCAGACGCAGGCTGATATGGATAATAAGTGACTGAAAATAAAGATAGTTCCATAATTGCAGGAACTATCTTTATTTGTATATATAAGGGGGTAGGAGGTTAGAAGCTATGTATCGTGTATTAGTGGTTGATGATGAAAAAATAGAGAGAGAGGGAATTAAATTTCTGCTTTCCAGGGAAGAGGGAGAATTTGAGATTTCTGAGGCTTCCAACGGGCGTCAGGCACTGGAAATCCTCAGAAATGAGGAGATAGATCTACTACTGACAGATATTAAAATGCCTCATATGGATGGACTGGAACTGGCAAAGAAGGCAAAAGAGGAAAAAGAGGAGCTGCAGATTGTAATCTTTAGTGGCTATAACGATTTTTCCTTTGCCCAGGAAGCAATCCGTTATGGGGTGAAAGAGTATGTCTTAAAACCGGTGGATCCTGATATTTTCAGTGAAACACTGGAAAAGGTACGCAGTGAAATTGACAAAAATAAAAACCGCAAGCTCAGAGATCAGAAGGAACAGGATTTTCTCCAGCAGTATTTTCTCCAGAATTATATTTACACAGGAAAAAAAGAAATTCTGGAAAAAGCCGGAGAAATGATCAACCTGGATACCTGGAATCAGTGGCACTGTGCCATTCTGGTGGAATCCTCCCAGAATTTTTTTGATACTGCAGATGAGAATCTGGCAGAGGATATGCGCAAGGAACTGCGGAGAATATTTTTCTATCTGAATCTGAATGCCAGACAGTCTCTGTTTTTGTTTAACGATGTATATTGCGATTATCTGTTGGTAGCTAATCAGCTGTATACTGTGATGAAGCGCCAGTATCCGGGAAGCTTTCATCTGGCAGTAAGCAGGAAGTTTGAGGGCTGTGAAGCATTGCCTGAGATCATGACAGAGCTGGAACAGCAGATGGAGGAGCGATTTTATCATCCGGAGAATCATGTATTCTCCAATGAGGAGGAAGAGTACAGTCATGTGGACAAGGCTGTCCAGGATTCCCAGCTGATGCAGAGAATTTCTGAGGACATCAGCAGAAAGGACATTCAGCAGCTGAAAGTCCATTTTCAGTGCCTTACGGACAAATACAAAAGCAGTACCCAGTTTTCGGCTATGTATATTAAATTTGTATTTTCCAATGTGATCCAGGCATTGTTTGAGGAAACACAGTTTTCAGAGGAACGCCGCCTGGATAAGGAGATTGACAGACTGTACAACTGCAGTGATATTTCACAGATTCTTCAGGTTACTGAGGAGAATATCCGGGAGTATGAAAATTTTCTGGAACGTTCTATGAGTGAATCCAGAAATGAGGTGGCTGCAGTGAAAAATTACATCTATCAGCACTACGGAGAGGATCTGAGCCTGGAGATGCTGGCAGAAAAGGTATATTTGTCCTCAGGATATCTGAGTTTTATTTTCAAAAAGGAAACAGGAATGAACCTGAACCGTTTTATCCGGGTATTCCGTATGGAGAAGGCAAAGGAGCTTCTGTGCAGCACAAATATGAAGGTGGCACAGGTAAGTGAAAAAGTAGGATTCTCCAATGTATCCTATTTTTGTCGAAGCTTCCGGGAATATTACGGAAGCAGCCCTGAGTCCTACAGGAAAGGAACAGGTGACGATGAAGAGAATCCGAAAGAAATTTAGAGATATGAAATACCGTCATAAGCTTACAATCCTGCTGGTGACATCCAGTCTGGTGCCTATGACGATGCTTGCTCTGTATAGCCATAACAGTATGAGCAGGCTGGTGCGCCATAATGAAGTGGAGGATACCTCATCCATCCTGGAACAGACCAGAGAAAGTATTGACAGCCAGATCGAAGTATATACAGGACTGATCAATTATCTTACCTATTCTCCGGATATTGAAGAAATGATCAATGAGAAAAACATGGATAATTATGTGGCATATGCCAAATATACCCAGATTGTGGATCCTCTTCTCACAGTGCCTAAATCCTATCATGATGCTATCAATCAGATACAGATTTTTGCAGACAGTATTAAAGTGAGACATGAATATACTCTTGTACCTATGGATGAGATAGGACAGGAATGGTGGAGCAGCCAGCTGAATGATGAAGTGCAGGTACAGTGGCTGGTAAATACGGAAAAACCGGAGATTGCGGCAGTGAGAAATATTTACGACGGAAGAAACCGCACGGCGGTTCTGTGTATTACTCTGGATTACAATAAAATATTCAAACCGTTGAAAAATATTATCTCAGAAGAATCTGGAACTATGGTGCTGGATCAGAGCCAGAATATTGTGTACCGCGATGAGAACATTCAGGATAATGACCTGGCAGATTTAGGGGAATCGGATAAAATTTTAGAGCAGATCAGCAAAGAATATGTAGCAGTAAATAGTACCAGTCAGAATACGGGCTGGAAGTTTTATCTGTATAAAACTAAAAAATCTGTAGAAAAATCAGTTTATCAGATGTTGTTTGCTGAGATTCCGCTGATCGCAGGTTGTGTACTGATCATTTTTATTCTGGGTATGGCTTTCTCCAGATTATTTACCCGCAAGATCGAAATGCTTACGGAAAATATGGATCAGGTAAATCATGGAAGCAGAGAGGTTACGGTTACCAGCGATGCAGAGGATGAGGTGGGGGTTCTGATCAGAAGCTTCCGCAGGATGATGGGGGAGATTGACCGTCTGATCAGTGAAGTTTACGAAAACAAAATAGCTCTTAAGGAATTTGAGCTGAAAGCGCTTACTGCACAGATCAATCCCCATTTTCTGTATAATTCTCTTTCCATTATTAACTGGATGGCTATTAAGAGCGGTCAGAAAGAAATCAGTAAGGTGACTCTGGATTTATCTACTTTTTATCGTACAGCTCTGAGCAAGGGAGAGGATATGGTAACTGTGGAGAATTGTATCCGTAATATTGAAGCTTATCTGTCTATTCAGTTGGTGATGCATGACAATGATTTTACAGTAGAGTGGAAGATTGATCCGCAGGTAAAAGCAGAAAAAGTCCCTAAACTGATCCTGCAGCCAGTGGTAGAAAATGCATTAGAGCATGGACTGGATGTAAAAGAAGAAGGAGATAAAATCCTGCAGCTGTCCTTTCTGGATGCCGGGGATGCAGTACTTCTCCGGGTAGAAGATAATGGAATGGGAATGGAACAGTCAGTGGCAGAATCGTTGGTTACTTACCAGGCAGAAGGGTATGGGCTGAAAAATGTGAACGATCGAATCTGTCTGCTTTACGGAGAGGAATATAAAATTCGTATCACCAGCAGTGTAGGTAAGGGAACAGTAGTAGAAATGCGGATTCCAAAGGGAGAAACATCATGATGATACAGAGTGTGACAAAGGCAGGAAAAAAGCTTTTTGTAATTCTGATTCTGGGAATAACTTTGCTTCAAAGCGGATGTAATAAAGCAACAAAGGAGACACAGCAGAAAGCAGAAAAAGCGGATGGGGTTGAGGAAAAGAAAAAAACTGAATCCGGGGACTGGGAAGAAGCCCGGACAACTCCCTATGGAAAGTATCCTGAAACTGTGACCTATACTCTTGCCCAGATGAATGGTGCCAATAATTCTAATCTGCCCCAGGGACAGACTTATGAAAATAATGAATATACCCGTTATCTGAAAAAGATGCTGAATATCCAGAATGAGAACACATACATGGAAAGTGAAGACAGATATGATGAATTTGTCAATGTGATTGTGAAAGATCGGATGCTCCCTGATGTCATGGTGATCTCGGACAAGAAAATGCTGGATGAAATGGTGGAAAACGATCTGATAGAAGATTTGACAGAGGTGTATGAATCCTGTACTACAGACAGAATCAAAGCTATGTATTCCAGTTATGGAACCGAGCTTCTGGATTCTGTGAAATATGACGGGAAGCTGATGGCAATGCCTGAGACTGTTATTGATCATGGTCCCTGCCTGCTCTGGCTTCGTAAGGACTGGATGGATAAGCTGGGATTAGAAGAACCGCAGACTCTGGAAGAAGCTTTTGATGTTATTGAAGCTTTTCAGAAAAACAGAATGGGTGCAGCACCTGGAGAAGATTCTATCGGACTGGTATGTGATACTTCACTGGTGGGAACTACGAGTAGTAGTTATTCTGTTGACCCTATTTTTCAGAAATTCGGAGCCAATCCCCAGAGATGGCAAAAGGGTGAGAATGGAGAAGTGGTATATGGTTCTCTTACAGAAGAGACGAAGAATGCACTGGAATATTTGAACCAGCTTTATGAAAGGGGAATTCTGGATGAGAATTTTGCACTGCGGGCCCAGAATAATCTAAGGGATCTGGTAGTCAGCGGAAAGTGCGGGGCGTTTTTCGGATTGTGGTGGACGCCTAATAATCCTCTTATGGATGAGTATGAAGAAGATCCGGACTCTGACTGGGAGCCATATTATTTTCCGGCAGAAATACAGAAAACGGCAGAAACCTATTCTACATTCAGAGACAACAAATATGTAGTGGTGCGAAAAGGTTATGAGCATCCTGAAATTGTAATGAAGATTTTGAGTGTACTTTTTGATTATACCAGGTATGAAGCAAAGGATGCAGATGAAATGAACAGCTATTTTGCCCTGAATGTGGATCCTACAGCAAGGCCGTTGGTGATCAATGTGGATTACAATGAAGCCACTTATCGTGTGACAGAGCATATTCAGAAGGTAATTGCAGGAGATATGGAAGAAGAGAAACTCAGTGCTATTGAGAAATCCTACTATCAGGCCTGCAGAAATTATATGGAGGGGCAGAATGTGACAGTGGAGGACTGGGCAGCTTACAAGTCCCGCATTTCTGCAGTAGGTCTTCTGGTGAAATCGGATTACAGGACTCCTGAGAAAATCTATCTGCAAACTTCAAATCTGGAAATTCCTCAGACTCTTGGTACTCTGGAGAAGAATACTTTTATCCAGATTATTATGGGGAAGCGCCCCATATCCTATTTTGATGAATTCGTAAGCAAATGGTATGAACAGGGAGGGGATCAACTGGTAAAAGCAATCCGGGAGGATTCCAGGTAATGCAAATATTTTGGTATAAATAAAAATTACAAAATCATATATTTTTCTGGTATAATTTTTCAGGCAGACTGTAAAACATTTTTTATAGCCTGCCTGAAACTTATTAGGCTCAAAAAGAGTACAAAAGAACAGGGGCGGGAAATGGATAATAAAGAAAAAAACAGAAAGAAAAAGATAAAAGTTATCCTGGGGATATGTATTTCAGTATTTTTATTTCTGGGAGGAGGATTGTTGGCTTATATACATAAAGTGGATACGGACACACTGGGGAGAAAAATTACCATATATGGTCTGGATGTATCCGGTCAGAATGTGGAGAAGGCCGGACAGACCATCCGGAAAGCATTTCAGGATAAAAAGGTTGTTTTCCGGGAGGATGGCAGTCAGGTATATCAGACAACTGTAGGGGAACTGGGATATTCTCTGGATGAGGGAACACTTCAGTCTGCACTTACAGCTTTGAAACAGCAGCGTGACCAGACAAGGACGTTTCTGGCCTCTTGGAAAAATTACGAAATAGAATATCAGGTAAACAAAGATGAGATAGCAGAACAAGCTGCTTTGACAGAAGATCATTTTGGAGAGAAAGAAAGAACGGAAGCCCAAAATGCTGAGATCAGATATAGCAAGAAGAACAAGAAATTTGTTATAGTAAAGCAGGTGGCAGGGACACAGATTGATGAAGAACGTCTTCGAAATTACGTGGACAAGACGCTGGAAGCAGAGTTTCAGGATCAGCTGCTCACCGGTGAAGTCAAGATAGATCTGAACCAGCAGGCATATAAGCAGCCTTCTGTAAAGGCTTCAAAAGAATTGAAAAAGGAATTGAAAAAGGGTATGCTGAGGGAGCTAATAATGAAAAATGGAAAATAGCAAAATCATTATTAACTAGAAACATATCTCCTGAAGACATAGCTATTTCAACAAAATTAAGCATAGAAGAAATAAAACAGCTAAATTTAAAAAATTAAATGGATTAAATAGTGATTAAAAATGACCGAAATATATTGCTCAAAATGCGGAGAAAAAAACTCACCGACAAAAGATTATTGTATCAAATGTGGAAGCATACTTAGAAAACTTGATAACTTTAAAGTAGGTGATAAAATAACCTCATTTGAAGACATGTTTACACAAAAACACAAAGAGCAATTAAATGAAATACCACTAACCAATGAAATTTATGAACTTATATTGAATAATATATATGAAACAGGTAAAAAATCCCTTAAAAACAAAGGATCCACAGCTTTAGAAAAAGTAGCTGATGTTGTTGAAGCATATGCCAAATGGTCATATAAATCCAAAGGAGGAGAACTTGGATTTTATAGTGCAAACAATATAAAACTAGATGACCGGCTAAATGATTCAGTACAAATAGCTACACTAATTCATGAGTTATCACACCATCTGCTTGCTGAGATTCATGAACAAATTCTAATGTATTTCTGGGAAGTTGAAAAAACCTATGAAATTGAAGTATTTGTCCAATACATCCTTGCATCTGGAACAGTACATTTAATGAATGAATACTGTGCCCATACTGTTGAAGGAAGATTCATTCCACATGGTTATCAAAATTACGGGTCATTTAATTCAAT
>ERZ827496.4374-NODE-4374-length-11051-cov-16.525100_pt1 | contig 11051 bp, 12 predicted proteins | sample MGYA00519769_ERZ827496 | MGnify/ENA primary metagenome ERZ827496 (study PRJEB31778, sample SAMEA3449327) | human gut metagenome | biome: human gut; feature: human-associated habitat; material: faeces | place: United Kingdom | collected 2010/2012 ...
GAGCTGGCGCAGCTGGAGGCTGGGCTGCGCGCTGTGGTGGAGCGTATGCGGCGTCCATAAGCCATCAAAAAACGCGAGGCTGTCTCAAAACGAACTTTGAGACAACCTCGTGTTTGTCATTCCAGAAGGCCGTATTTCACCTTCACCCGGTCCAGCTTTTCCAGCATGGGCTCCGCCAGTACCCAGAGGAAAAACACGGTGGCGGCGGCGTGGACGCAGTCCATGGGGAAGCCGGTGATATAGTACGTCAGCAGCGTCTGCCAGTTCATCTCCGCCCCGTAGATCAGCGCCGACACGGGGTTCATGATGGCCCCGTAGATGACGAAGGTGACGATGCCGCCGAACACCGCCAGAGCGCCCCGGCTGCGCCGCAGCCGGCCTCCGTATCCCGGCCCGCTCCCGCCGCGCCCCTGCGGCCCCAGGCCGCCGGAGGAGGCGGGGAGGAGTATGACCTGGTCATCCTGGGCGGCACCTGCGTGCTGCCGGAGATGGGCTGCCTGCCGCTGAATGTGTGCGTCCGGGGCGGGAAGATCGCCGCCCTGACGGCGGAGGTGCCCCGGGGCCGCCGGGTCATCGACGCCTCCGGCCTGTATGTGCTGCCGGGGATCATCGACCCCCACACCCACCTGGGCCTGGCGGTGCCCTTCGGCCAGGAGCTGGAGAGCGAGACCCGCTCCGCCATCCTGGGGGGCGTCACCACCATCGGCACCTACTTCAATCAGCCCGGCAGCTATCTGCCGGTGATCGACCGCCTGCGCCGGGAGGTGTCCCAGCTGTCCCGGGTGGACATGATCCCCCACTTCTCCCTGCGGGAGCAGCAGCAGATCGACGAGCTGCCCCTGTATTCCCGCCAGGGCATGAACTCCTTCAAGGTGTACATGTGCGGCGTGCCGGGCCTGTACCCCCACCAGGAGGACGGCTTCATCATCCGGCTGATGCAGCGCATGAAGCAGCTGCCTCCCACGGCCCACCCCATCCTCAGCATCCACTGCGAAAACACCTCCATCTGCGACTATGCCACGGAGGATATGCAGTCCCAGCCGCTGGACACCCTGGCCGACTGGAACCGCACCCACCCCAACCTGGCCGAAGGCGAGGCCGTCCGCCGGGCGGCGTACTTTGCCCGGGAAATGGGCGTGCGCACCTATGTGGTCCACAGCTCCACCCGGGAGGCCATGGAGGCCCTGGCCGCCGACAAGCACCCCAACCTCTATGTGGAGACCACCTCCCCCTATCTCTGCCTGGATACCGACAGCCCCATCGGGGCCTACGGCAAGATGCTGCCGCCCATCCGTGAGCCGGAGAGCCGCAAGGCCCTCTGGGACGGCATCCGCAGCGGCCTCATCGACACCATCGGCACCGACAACACCGTGCTCACCGCCGGTGAAAAGCAGGTGTCCTCCGGCATGCGGGAGGCCGGAGCCGGATATCCCACCCTGGGTACCCACCTGGTCAGCGTCCTGGACGAGGGCATTTATCGCCAGGAGCTGCCCATTGAGAAGCTGGTGCCCCTGATGACCATGAACCCCGCCAGGATCTTCGGCGTATATCCCCGGAAGGGGACCATTCTCCCCGGCAGCGACGCGGACCTGGTGCTGGTGGACCTGCGGGCCGCCCGCACCGTGGACCCCCGCCAGCTGCTGAGCCGTTCGGACTTCTCCCTGTTCCAGGGCCGCACCCTGCGGGGCTGGCCGGTGGCCACCATCAAGGGTGGCCATATCGCCGCCTGGAACGGCCAGCTTACCGACGACCTCCAGCGGGGCCAGGTGCTGGAGCACTGACCCCCCGGCGGAACAAAAGCGCAAAAATGTAATGGAAATGACAGACATTTCCCCGAAAATATGTCAGGCTATAAGCAGATAAACGGAATGCTTTGCCTGCATATGGACAAAACGAGGAGGAACTGAGTCATGTATGTATGCAAGGTGATCGGAAAGATCATTTCCACCGTGAAAAACGAGAAGCTGGTGGGCCACAGCATCGTGCTGGTCCAGGCGGCGGCTCTGAACGACCGGGGCAGCCTGGAGGCAGACGGCCCGGTGTTTGCCGCAGCGGACACCATCGGCTGCGGCGAGGGCAACTTCGTTCTGGTGACCCGGGGCAGCAACGCACGCTACGCCTGCAAGTGTGCGGAGGCCCCGGTGGACATGGCCGTGGTGGGCATTCTGGACGGCGGTCAGTGGGGCCTCTCCTGACCCCATGCAGGAATCCTGAATTTTGAGGTGAGAACAAGCATGAAGCAATTATTCCAGCCTGACGGCATCGCCGTGGTGGGCGCTTCCTCCAACCCGGGGAAGGCCGGCTTTGTGGCGATCCGCAACATGCGGGAAAAGGGCTACCCCGGAAAGGTGTATCCGGTGAATCCCAAGGAAACGGAGATCCTGGGCTATCCCTGCTCCCCCTCCCTGGCGGAGGTGGAGGGCCATGTGGACCTGGTGGTCCTGATCATGCCCTCCCGGATGATCTACAGCGTCATGGACGATCTGGACCGCCGCATGGAGGAAAAGGGCGATGTAAAGTTCATCGTCTGCGCCGCGGCGGACTACGCCGAGACCAAGACCCCCGAGGGCATCGACCGCCAGGCCCGCCTGATGCGCACGGCGGAGAAATACGGCATCCGGGTGGTGGGCCCCAACTGCATCGGCGTCATCGACAACCGCAGCCTGGTGGATACCACCTTCGTGGACACCGGCGTGCCCTTCTCGTCCTTCGGCCAGCCCAGCGGCATCACCTTCATCTCCCAGAGTGGCGCTCTGGCCAGCACCATCCTGATGGAGGGCGCCGGACGGGTGGAGCCGGTGCTGTATAACAAGTTCATCTCCATCGGCAACATGGCCGATGTGGACTTTGTGGACCTGCTGAACTATTTCGAGACCGACGACTCCACCCGGGTCATCGGCATCTATATGGAGGGCTGCGGCAACGGCCGTGAGCTGGCCGAGACCCTGAAGCGGGTCAGCCGCAAAAAGCCCATCGTGGTGCTGAAGGTGGGCCGCAGCGCCCTGGGCGGCGCAGCCGCCAATTCCCACACCGGCTCCATGGCCGGGTCCGACGCCGTGTACGACGCCATGTTCAAGCAGACCGGCGTGGTCCGGGTGGACACCATCGACGAGCTCATCGACACCCTCCAGGCCTTCGACCGCCTGCCCCTGCCCGGCGGCGGCAATCTGTTCCTGTATTCCCAGGCCGGCGGCCCCGGCATCTACTGCACCGACGCCATCGCCCGGTGGCCCCAGCTGAAGATGCCCCTGGTGTCCGACGATACCAAGGCCCGCCTGGCCGCCACCCAGCAGCCCATGGCCAACATCTGCCACCCGGAGGGCTACGCGGATATCACCGCCTCCGCCTCCGTGCGCAACCATGTGGACGGCCTCCAGATCGTCCTGCGGGATGAAAACGTGGACGCCGTGGTGTTCATCACGGTGGTGCCCACCTTCCTGCCCCAGGAGGAGCTGGCCCGTGAGCTGGTGAAGATGACCGAAACCACCCCCCAGGCCCAGGAAAAGCCTGTGTTCTACTGCGTCATGGCCGGCGCTTATACCTCTCCGGCCCGGCGCATCATGGAGCAGGCGGGCCTGTGTACCTTCGACGCCCCGGACAAGGCCGTCCTGGCAGCGAAGAATATGTGCAATTACGCCGCCTTTCGCCGGCGGCAGAAGGAGGACTGAGCCATGTCTGAAAAGAATACCGTCGCTCTGAACGAGCGCGACAGCAGCAGCCTTCTGTCCTCCTGCGGCGTGCAGATGGTGGCCTCCGTGCTGCTGGACAAGCCCGACCGGGCCGCCTTCGAGGCCGCCTCCCGTCAGCTGGGCTTCCCCGTGGCCATGAAGGTCCTGTCCGATGACATTCTCCACAAAACCGACGTGGGCTGCGTGGTGCTGAACGTCACGGACGTGGACGGCATGCAGGCCGCCTACGACACCATCATGGCCAACGCCGCCCAAAATGCCCCCGGGGCCCGGGTCCAGGGCGTTCTGGCCGAGCAGATGCTGCCCAAGGGCTTCGAGGTCCTGCTGGGCGTCAGCACGGATCCCCAGTTCGGCCATGTGATCATGGCGGGCCTGGGCGGCGTGCTGGTGGAGCTGCTGCACGCGGTGTCCCTGCGTGTGCTGCCTATCACCCGCCAGGATGCCGAGGATATGATCGATGAAACGCCGCTGGCCAAGGCCTGCCAGGGCCTGCGGGGCCAGCAGTACCGCCGGGAGGAGATCGTGGAGGCCCTGATGTGCCTGTCCCGCCTGGTGGAGGAGCACCCGGAGATCACCGAGGTGGACATCAATCCCCTGATGCTCTATGGCGACGGCCGTCCGGCCACCGCCGTGGACGCCATGGTGGTCATGAAAAAGTAAAACGCCGCACATGCGGAATATGAAGGAGCGTAGCGATATGAAAGAAATCAGACTCCACGGCATCGGCGGTCTGGGCACGGTGAAGGCCGGCGAAATGCTGGTCCACGCTGCGGTAGCCAGTGGAAAATACGGCAATTCCATCCCGTTTTTCGGCTTCGAGCGCCAGGGCGCGCCGGTCACGTCCTATGTGCGCCTGGGCGATGAGAAGATCCGTCCCAAGAACCAGGTCTATCATCCCAACTGCACCCTGGTGCTGGATCCCAGCCTGCTGATCTCCGCCCCTGTGTTCGACGGCCTGACGGAGAACTCCTATTTCATCGTCAACACCAAGGCCGAAAACGGCGCGGACCTGGTGAAAAATCCCAACGTCAAGACCGTGGCCTGGCTGGACGCCACCTCCATCGCCCTGGAGATGCTGGGCCGTCCCATCACCAACACCATCATGCTGGGCGCCTTCGTCCGTGCCACCGGCTGGGTGGACAAGGACGAGCTGGAAAAGGTCATCTGCCGATTCTTCGGCGAGAAGAACGTGGAGACCTTCCGCCGCGGCTATAACGAAGTGAAGCTGTACACGTTTGAATAAGGGGAGGAACACCATGAAATTTATCAGTGATTACATCGTCCCCATCGGACCGGAGGGCCTGCACATTATCCAGACCGGTAAATGGCGGACCCGCAAGCCCGTGATGGACACCGACAAGTGCGTCAAGTGCGGCATGTGCCTGATGTACTGTCCCGTTAACTCCATCCGCCGCCACGAGGACGGTTCGTTCGAGATCTGCTACGATTACTGCAAGGGCTGCGGTATCTGTGCCCACGAGTGCAAGAAGGGCGCCATCACCATGCAGCCGGTAAAGGAGGAGAACTAATGGCTGACATTCAGGTCATCAACGGCAATATGGCTGCCGCCATCGGCGCGGCACTGTGCCGTCCCGATATCATCGCCGCCTATCCCATCACCCCCCAGACTCCCATCGTGGAGTATCTGGCCGACTTCGTCACCGGCGGCAAGCTGGACAGCAGCGTCAGCGAGGTGGAGAGCGAGCTGTCCGCCATGAGCGTTGTCACCGGCGCGTCCCTGGCCGGCTCCCGCGTGTTCACCGCCAGCGCCTCCCAGGGCCTGTCCCTGATGTATGAGCCCTATTTCCGGGCCTCCACCCTGCGTCTGCCGGTGGTCATGGCCGTGGCCAACCGCGAGATGATCTCTCCCCAGACCCTGTGGGGCGGTCCCCAGGACTCCCTGACCGTCCGTGACGCCGGCTGGCTGCAGATCTATGTGGAGGACAACCAGGAGATTCTGGACACCATGATCATGGCCTACCGCATTGCCGAGGACAAGAATGTCCTGCTGCCCATCAACGTCTGCTTCGACGGCTTCTATCTGTCCCACATGTCCGAGCGGGTGGAGATTCCCACCCAGGAGCAGGTGGACGAGTTCCTGCCCAAGTATGTGCCCGAGCACATCATCCTGGATCCCCAGCGTCCCATGGCCGTTGACCCCCTGACCAACGGCAACCTGCTGACCGAGTACCGCCTCAAGCACATGATGGGCCAGCAGAACGCCCTGAAGCTCCTGGAGGAGCTGGACAAGGTGTACGGCGAGAAGTTCGGCCGCAGCTACGGCGGCGCCGTGGAGGAGTACCGCTGCGACGACGCGGATTACGTCATCGTCACCATGGGCTCCATGACCGGCGTTGCCAAGGACCGGGTGGACAAGGCCCGGGCCGACGGCAAGAAGGTGGGCCTGCTGAAGATGCGTATGGTTCGTCCCTTCCCCTGCGACCGGGTGGCCAAGGTGCTCTCCGGCAAGCGGGCCTTCGGCGTGGTGGACCGCAACGTGTCCTTCGGCTGGAACACCGGCATCATCTATGAGGAGATCTGCGCCTCCATGAACCGGGCTGCATCCTTCGTCCCCAACGTTCCCTTTATCGCCGGTCTCGGCGGCGAGGACATCACCGCCACCCATATCGACTATGCCATCGACAAGATCATCGCTCAGGACGGCAAGACCGGCAAGCACGACACGGTCTGGCTCAACCGCGAGGTCATGGGTCTGTAAGGAGGAACTGTCATGAATGTTATTGAAAAGCTGGCAACCTATGAGGACCAGATCTCCCCGGGCGTATCCGCCTGCGTGGGCTGCAACGTGGAGCTGACTCTGCGCACCTGCATGAAGGTGCTGGGCCCCAACACCATCTTCGCCGTGCCTCCCGGATGCATGGGCGGCGTGGGCGTCGTGGGCTGGGACAAGGAGTCCGGCGCCAAGACCCCCGTGTTCTTCCCCCTGCTGGACAACGTGGCCTCCATGCTGGCCGGTATCAAGATGCACTATGAGCGCATCGGCCGCAAGGTCAATGTGGTGGCCTTCGCCGGCGACGGCGCCTCCGTGGACGCCGGCATGCAGTGCCTGTCCGGCGCGGCGGAGCGCGGCGACAAGATCATCTATATCTGCTATGATAACGAGGGCTACATGAACACCGGTTATCAGCGCAGCGGCTCCACCACCAAGGGTGCCTGGACCTCCACCACCCCCGTTATCAACGGCCACGGCGGCAAGAAGCAGAACAAGAAGGACTTCCCCATGATCATGGCCATGCACGATGTGCCCTATATGGCCACCATGAGCCCCGCCTATATCCCCGATATGGTCCGCAAGCTGGAGAAGGCCATGGCCGTGGACAACGGCCTGGTGTACCTGCATGTGTACAATCCCTGCGTCACCGGCTGGGGCTGCAAGTCCGATGAGAGCATCGAGGTGGCCCGCCTGGCGGTGGAGACCAACTTCGCCCCCCTGTATGAGGTGGAAAACGGCGTGTTCAAGATGTCCGTGGACGTGAAGAACCCCAAGCCCGTCAAGGAGTTTGTCACCCGCTTCAAGAAGTTCCGTCACCTGACGGAGCAGGATATCGAGGAGCTGCAGGAGTTCACCGACCGCCGCCTGGCCCGTCTGAAGAAGCTCTGCGGCGAATAAGCCCCCCTCTTACCACACAATTACCCTCCACACATACACTTTGCTCCGACGCCCGGCAGACTTCCTCCTGCCGGGCGTCGGAGCATTGCTGGCCCTTCGCCGATGGCTGCTGCGTAGGGGCATGGGCTCTGCCCCGCCCCTAAAACCAGATGTATCCGCCCCCTTATTTCCCCAGCCACTGGCGCAGCATTTCCCACAGCTCCACCGACCGGAACCGGAGCTCGTACCCGGCGTCCTCCTCCGCCATCAGGGACAGGTCATCCTCCTCCAACCCGGCGGCCCGTCCCGCGTCCTGCCACTGGCAGGCGGCGGCGGTGCACAGAGGCGGAAACACCACGCACCACCAGTTCTGCCCCGCTCCCTGGCCGATGATCACCCGCAGGGCCAGGTATTTCCCGGCGGGCAGGGAGAAGCCGTCATAGTCCTTGGTGGGGAACTCCGCCGGCTCCAGCCGGGCCTGGACCGGCTGGGCGCAGCCCTCTGCCGCCAGGGTTTCCCGGGCCTCCCGGGTCAGCTCCGGCAAGGCGGCGGTCAGGGCCTGCTCCGCCTGCTCCATGTCCGCCGACTGCTCCAGAATTTCCTGGGCCCGGGCCAGCACCCGGTCCCGGACCCGCAGCTTCAGGGCCTGATCCTCCGGGGAGTCGGAGTTGGCGATGACGTGGAGGCGGATGACCTTCCGGCCCAGCTCCTCCTGCTGCCCCAGGGAAGCCGCCCCCCACAGAATGGTCACGGCCAGGGCCAGCAGCAGCGCCAGCTCCCAGTATCGGAAATGTGATTTTTTCATACAAAAACACCGTCCTATGCAGGAATTTCCTACAGTATGGACGGCGTTTTCGTATTTTATACCGGTTTCACAGCCGGGGGGCCAAAAAAGTCAGGGGATAGGATTTTTCCAGCTCCCGGGCGGCCAGCCGGGCGGTTTCCTCCCGGCGGAACAGCCCCATCACGGCGGAACCGGAGCCGGTCATGCACGCGGCGTCGGCTCCCAGACGGGAAAGCTGACGGCGAATGGTGAAAACCTCGCTGTCCTCCGGCAGGGCCTGCTCAAAAACGTTCCCCACCAGACGGCAAATATGCGCCAGGTCGCCAATTTCCAGCGCTTTGGCCATGGCATCGGAATCCGGGCGGTTTGCAATGGCGATCTCGTCCAGCTTCCGGAACATCACAGCAGTGGAGTGGGCCACCGGGGGCTTCACAATAACGAACCAGCACATAGGAAGCGGCGAAAGAGCGGTAAGCCGTTCGCCCCGGCCCCGGGCCAGGGCGGTTCCGCCCCGGACACAGTAGGGAACGTCGCTGCCCACCCGGGCGGCCATGGCTTCTAACGCTTCATCGGACACATTGGTACTGAATAAACGTCTCATGCCCCGCAATACGGAGGCGGCGTCACTGCTGCCGCCTCCAAGACCGGCCTGGGAGGGGATTTTCTTCTCCAATCGGATGAAAATCCCTGTATGGAGGATATTTGTCTCCTGGAAAAAGACGTCCGCCGCCTTCCAGGCCAGGTTGTCCGGCCCGGTGGGCAGGTCGGTGCCGGGGCATTCCACCACAATATCGTCTGTTTCGACGGTTTCCAGCGTTACAACGTCATATAGAGCGGCGCTCTGCATGACGGAGGTGATCTCGTGGTACCCGTCCGGGCGGCGGGCCCCTACGTCCAGGGTCAGGTTCAGCTTGGCAGGAGCCAGCTCGGTGATGCTCATGTTTCATCCTCCTGGTCGTCAAAATACGCTTTTAGATTGCGCTCCACCGGCAATATCAGGGCCACCGCCCCGATAATTTGCAGAATTACGGCGATATACAGCAGAATCTGCTGACTAGAGCTGGCCACCAGCCGCACAGAACGCATAATCATAAACGACAGGGCCGCAAAGACCACGCCGAACTGCCGCAGCAGCTTCAGAAACAGGCCGTCAGCGAATTTCTGCCGCTCGGGAGCCAGGGGGCCCTGGGGACTGCGGTATTTCTGGCCCGGCAGCAGCTGCCCCGCAAAGCCTGCCAGCACCATCAGGCCCGGGACAATATACGCGGGCCACCAGATATAAAACATGAATTTACCTCATTTATCACGAATTTTGTCCCGATACACCCTGGGATGTCCCGGGCTTTGACCCGGGACAGGGCAGGGACAGACCGGGACACACCGGGTCAATGCATGCGCTTGAGAGCCTCCACCACCATGGCGTACACCCGCTGCACGGAGGCCACGGACATGGACTCCCGGAAGGTGTGAATTTCCTTCAGGTCGGGGCCGAAGGACACGCAGTCCAGACCCGGCAGCTTGGCGGAGAACAGACCGCACTCCAGACCGGCGTGGATGGCCTCCACCTTGGGGGCGTAGCCGTACTGGTCGGTGAACACCTGGACCATCAGGTCCCGCAGGGAGGACTGGGGCATATACTCCCAGCCGGGGTATTCGCCGTGGGTGCTGACGGAGCCGCCCAGCCGCTCCATCAGGCAGCGAAGGCGGTCGATGAGCATCTGCTTCTGGGTGGCCACGCTGCTGCGGACACTGAAGGAGGCGTGAACGGCGTCGTCCCCGGTGGTGAGGATGCCCAGGTTCAGGGAGGTCTGCACCAGGCCGGGCATGTCGGCGCTCATGGCCTGGATGCCGTTGGGCAGGCAGGTGAGCATGCACACCACGCTGCGGCTGGAGCTTTCGTCCAGGGGCAGCAGGTCGGTTTCCGCCGGGCGGACGGAGACGGTGATGGCCGGGTCGTTGACCCGGTATTCCTTTTTGAAGGCGGCGTCCATTTCGGCGCAGACGGCCTGGGCGGCGGCAGCGTCGGCGGCTACCAGGGCAACAGACCCGGTGGGAATGGCGTTGTCCTTGAGACCGCCGCAGACGGAGATGACCCGCAGGTCGGTCTTTTCCTCCAGGGCGCACAGCACCCGGCCCAGCAGCATACTGCTGTTGGCCCGGCCCTTGTCGATCTCGGCACCGGAGTGACCGCCCACCAGGCCGGTGACGGAGATCTCCAGCACCGGGGCGCTGAAGGCACTGCGGGTCACGGGCAGGCAGCAGTCGGCCCGGGCGCCGCCGGCGCAGCTGACGGTGAAAATGCCCTCGTCCTCGGAGTCCATGTTCAGCATCCGGCGGCCCTTGAGAACGGACACGTCCAGGCCCTCGGCGCCGTACATACCGGTTTCCTCGTCCACGGTGAAGATGGCCTCGATGGCCGGGTGGGACAGGGAATCATCGTCCAGAATGGCCATGGCCATGGCCACGGCAATGCCGTCGTCGCCGCCCAGGGTGGTGCCCCTGGCGGAAACGGTGTCGCCCTCCAGCACCAGGTCCAGGCCCTCGGCGGCCATATCCTTGGTGCAGCCGGGCTCCTTTTCGCAGACCATGTCCATGTGACCCTGGAGGATCACAGGCTCCGCCGACTCATAGCCGGGGGTGGCGTCCCGGAAGATCACCACATTGTTCAGCTGATCCTGGACATACCGCAGGCCCCGAGCCTTGGCAAAGTCCACCAGCCAGTCGCTGACGGCCTTGGTGTTGCCGGAACCGTGGGGGATGGCGCACAGCTCCTCGAAGAAACGAAAAACACGCTGGGGCTCCAGATGATTCAAAACGGCCATAATGCACGCTCCTTTTATATATTTTCCAGGGTCAGTATACCCTATTTTCCGGGGATTTGCAAGGGGGAAGGAAACGGTGATTATCGCGGCAGTGTAGGACTACAATACATCTTGGACAATTGAATAAAAAGGGTATGAGGAATAGG
>ERZ827496.4375-NODE-4375-length-11046-cov-4.149395_pt1 | contig 11046 bp, 6 predicted proteins | sample MGYA00519769_ERZ827496 | MGnify/ENA primary metagenome ERZ827496 (study PRJEB31778, sample SAMEA3449327) | human gut metagenome | biome: human gut; feature: human-associated habitat; material: faeces | place: United Kingdom | collected 2010/2012 ...
ACACCTCTGATCAGGCTGAGCTGTACCAGAAGCTGCTGGACATGAAGGCATAAGCAAACGCGCCTTTTCCGTGCAAGAATAAAATGGCCCGGCGGGGACAACGGGAGATCTGCCCGCTGCCCTGCCGGGCTTTTATCGTAAAGGAGGAAACCTTATGCCGAAAATCTTTACCACATTGGATAAGATCAAACCGGCGTACGACATTACCTATAAAGTGGTGCTGTTCATCTGCAAGCTTTTGCTGATCTTGGACATCCTCATCACCACCATGTCGGTCATTGGCCGTTACGTCCCCTTTATCCCGGACCCTGCCTGGTCGGAAGAGGTGGTGCTGACCTGTATGAGCTACATGGCCGTGCTGAGCGCAGCGCTGGCCATCCGCCGCGGTGCCCACATCCGCATGACCGCCTTTGATGTCTACCTGCCCAAGAAGGTCGTCAAAGCGCTGGACATCCTGGCCGACATTGCAGTGATGGTGCTGGGCATCATTATGATGGTGGTGGGCTGGAACTACGCCACCACCCTGGGCGGCCGCGGCTTCTACGTTTCCATGCCCTGGCTGAGCCGCTTCTGGATGTACTTCCCCGTGCCGCTGGCCGGTATTGCCATGATCGTGTTCGAGTTTGAGTCCATCTACAACCACATCAAGAGCCTGTTTGTAAAGGAGGAGAATTGATATGACAGTTCAGACACTGGCGATCCTTGTCCTTCTGGTCAGCTTCTTTGTGATGATTTTCCTGCGGTTCCCCATTGCATACGCCGTTGGTCTTTCCAGTGTGTTCTGCCTGATGGTGCAGGGCCAGGCCCTTACGGATGTCTGCCGTCTGATGGTCAAGGGCATCTCGTCCTTCAGCCTGATGGCCGTGCCTTTCTTCATCACCATGGGCGTGCTCATGGGATCCGGCGGCATCTCTGAAAAGCTGATCGCTCTGGCTGATGCCTGCGTCGGCTGGATGCGCGGCGGCATGGCCATGGTCAACATCGTGGCTTCCTACTTCTTCGGCGGCATTTCCGGTTCCGCTTCCGCCGATACCGCTTCCATCGGTTCTATCATGATCCCCATGATGGTGGATCAGGGCTACGGCGCAGACTTCTCCACCGCTGTTACCATCACCTCCTCCTGCGAGGGTCTGCTGGTTCCCCCCAGCCATAACATGGTCATCTACGCTACCACCGCCGGTGGTATCTCCGTGGGCAGCCTGTTCCTGGCCGGTTACCTGCCCGGCGCTCTGCTGGCTATCGTGCTGATGATCGGCTCCTACATCATCTCGGTCAAGCGCAACTACCCCAAGGGTGATCCCTTCAGCATCAAGGCTTTTGTCAAGCAGCTGGGCACTTCCATCTGGGCATTGGCCGCTGTCATCATCGTGGTGTTCGGCGTTGTCGGCGGCGTGTTTACCGCTACCGAGTCCGCTGCTATCGCCGTTATCTACTCTCTGCTCGTTTCCGTGTTCGTCTATAAGGGTCTGGACTGGAAGGGCGTGTGGCACGCTCTGGACGAGTGCGTCAACACCCTGTCCATCGTGCTGATCCTGATCGCTACCTCTGCAGTGTTCGGCAACTGCCTGACCATGCTGCACGTTCCTGATCTGGCAGCAACCGCCATCACCGACCTCACCGATAATCCCTACATCATTGCACTGCTCATCGACCTGATCCTGCTGGTGCTGGGCATGATCATGGATATGGCTCCCATCATCCTGATCGCTACCCCCATCCTGCTGCCCATCGCCACCTCCATCGGCATCGATCCCATCCAGTTCGGTATCATCGTGGTTCTGAACTGCGGCATCGGTCTGCTCACTCCTCCCGTTGGCTCCGTTCTGTTCATCGGCTCTGCCGTTGCAAAGCGCCCCATGGAGAAAGTGGTCAAGGCGACCCTGCCGTTCTACCTGTGCATGTTCGTTGCACTGCTGCTGCTGACCTACATCCCCGACATCAGCCTTGCAATCCCCAAGCTGCTGGGCGGCTATGTAAGCCCCATTGCAAACCCGCTGGGTCCTGTGTTCATCCACTAAGCGCAGCATAAGGGAAAACCCTTGCATCTTTAAGACCGGAGCCTGTCAGCCCTTTGGGCTGCGGGCCCCGGTCTTTTTTGCGTGTGCACCAAAATGCGGACAGCTTGCACGGCGGGGAACACTATGATACAATAAAGTGTATAGAAGCTTGGAAGGGGAGAGAACACTATGGAGCAAAAACGCCTGTGTCCGTTCTGCATGGGGGAACTGCCGCCTGCGGCGACCGTCTGCCCCCATTGCGGGAAGATCTTAGAGGGATGCAACCCGGCGGGCTGCCTGCCGGTGGGCACGGTGCTGGCCGGGCGCTACACCGTGGGCGAGATGCGCAGTCTGGACGGCGAGGGTGTGCTGTACAGCGGCGTGGAGAATCTGGGTGGCTTCCGAGTGACCATCAAGGAGTACCTGCCGGTCACCCTGTCTGCCGAGCGCGGGGCGGACTGCATCCTACGCCCCAAGCAGGGCAGCGAAGTACTGTTCAAGACCACCCGCATGGACTTTGCAGACCTGTACCGCGCCATCCAACGCATTACCCCCGCCAGCGGTCTGGAGGCCGTGCTGGACGTGGTGGAGGCCAACAATACCGTGTATGCGGTGCTGGAAAACCTGGGCGGCACCCCGCTGGAGCAATGGCTGGAAAACCGTCCCGCTCCGGTGCAGGCAGAGGAGGCCTGCGCCATGCTGCGGCCGGTGTTTGAGGGCGTGGCGGCCATGCACAAGGCAGGGCTGGTGCACCGTGGCATCTGCCCGGAGAATATCCGGGTGATGGCGGATGGCCGCTGTCGTCTGGCCGGGTACGCCACTGTGGGTCTGCGCACCGCAGGCAGCGGTCTGCACGAGCAGCTGTACGAGGGTTACTCCGCGCCGGAGCAGTACACCACCGCCGAGTTTGAGGGGCGCTACACCGATGAGTACAGCCTTGCCGCCGTCTTTTACCGCATGGTGTGCGGGCAGGCGCCCATGCCCGCTGCTCAGCGCGTGGTGTCGGACTCTAACCCCCGGGCACGCACCGTAGAGTCTGCCGTACCGGCCTATGTTTCCGATGTATTGCAGCTGGGGCTGCGGCTCAAGGTCATGGAGCGCATCCAGACCGTGCCGCAGCTGTATCAGGCGCTTTCTTCCAAGGAATATACCGCCGAGCTGACCCGCACCATGAAGCCGGAGACCCCGATGCATCCGGTGCGGGCAGAGCAGAGCGCGCAGGGCAGGGAACATCTGCTCAGTTTGAAGGGGTTGCTGGCGGGCATTCTGATCCTGCTTTCCGTTTTGATCTTGCTCACCCTGTGGGGCATCGTGAGCAGCAAGGAGGAACAAACTCCCTCTTCGGAGCCGAGCTCGGAAGCTGCCAGCAGCGAGGAAATGAAGCCCCAGAACCTTGTGCCCAACTTTGTGGGCATCGATTACGAACAAATCAAGAATAACCGCGAGTACACCAGTATGTACCTGTTCCGCGCGGTGCTGGAGTACAGCGATACCGTGCCTTCCGGGCAGATCATCCGACAGGAGCCGGAGGCCGGCGAGGTGATGGAGAACGGCGAGGTGATCCAGATCGTGGTCAGTCAGGGTCCGGAGAAGGTGGAGATGCCCAAGATCGTCGGTGCATCGCAGGATAAGGCTATTGAGATCCTGAGCAGCCGGGGGCTTGTGGCCAGCTGCTTTATGGTGGTGAATGATGGCTCCTACGCTACGGGCTGTGTGGTCTCTGCCAGCGAGGAAGAGGGCGCCATGGTCACGGTGGGCACGGTGATCACTGTGTATATCGCCGCAGACCCCAGTGTGCAGATCACTGCCACCCCGGAGGAGCCTGCCGCTACCGAGCCTACCACCCCGGAAACGCCCCCGGAGGGCAGTACAGAGCCGGAATACGATACCAATTAAACAGCATACAACAAAAGCAGAAGCGGGAGCCTTGAACGGGCTCCCGCTTCTGCTTGTTTAGGATAGGAAAGAGAATGGCAAATTAAAGGTTCGAGTAGCCCATCAGGCAGCGGTCCACCTCGGCGGCGCAATCGCGGCCTTCGCGCAGACCCCACACCACAAGGCTCTGGCCGCGGCGCATATCGCCGCAGACGAACACCTTGTCCACGTTAGTCTTAAAGCTGTGGTCGGCTACATTGCCCCGGGCGGTCAGCTCCACCCCAAAGGCATCGGCTGTGTAGTTTTCGCAGCCGGTAAAGCCTGCGGCAATAAACGCCAGCTGGCAGTCGTAGGTAAATTCCTTGCCGGTGGGCACCATGCTGGTGCGGCCGGTCTCGGGGTCGCGCTCCGGTTTCAGGCAGCTGATGACGGCACCGGTCAGGTTGCCGGCTTCATCCTTCAAAAACTCCTTGACGGTGGTCTGGTACACACGCGGGTCCTTGCCGAACTTGGCGATGCACTCGGTCTGGCCGTAGTCCACCTTCAGCACCCGGGGCCACTCCGGCCACGGGTTTGCGGCGGTGCGCTCGACAGGGGGCTGCGGCATCATTTCCAGTGCCATCAGGTCGGTGCAGCCCTGCCGCAGGGCAGTGCCCTGACAGTCGTTGCCGGTGTCGCCGCCGCCAATGACCAGCACGTTTTTACCGGCTGCATTGATGGCCTTGCCGTCCGCAAAACCCGAGTCCAGCAGGCTCTTGGTCACGCTGGTCAGGTAGTCCACGGCAAAGTGCACGCCCTTGGCGTCCCGGCCGGGCACGTTCAGGTCGCGGGGCTTTTTTGCGCCGCAGCACAGCACTACGGCATCAAAATCTGCCAGCAGCTGCTCGGCGGGCACGGCACCGCCCACATCCATGCCGGTGCGGAACACAACACCCTCGGCCTGCATCAGCTTGACCCGGCGCTCGATGACCGCCTTATCCAGCTTCATGTTGGGGATGCCGTACATCAGCAGACCGCCCACACGGTCGGCGCGTTCAAACACCGTGACGGCGTGGCCGCGCTTATTCAGGTACTCGGCCACTGAAAGCCCCGCAGGGCCGCTGCCCACCACGGCAACGCTCTTGCCGGTGCGGGTCGGCGGCGGGGTGGCGGTCAGCCAGTTTTTGGCGTAGGCCGTCTCGATGATGGCGTGCTCGTTTTCGCGCACGGTGACGCTGCTGCCGGTCACATCCCCGCAGGTGCAGGCGGCCTCACACAGGGCGGGGCACACCCGGCTGGTAAACTCCGGGAAGCGGTTGGTGGCCATCAGGCGGTGGAGCGCCAGTTCCCACTTGCCGTGGTACACCAGATCGTTCCACTCCGGGATGAGATTGTTCAGCGGACAGCCGGAGGCCATGCCGCCGATCATCATGCCCGCCTGACAGAAGGGCACGCCGCAGTCCATGCAGCGGGCGGCCTGCGTCTGCTGCTGCTCCCGCGAGAGCCAGATGTGGAACTCGTTAAAATTTTCAAGGCGCTCCAGCGGCGCAACGTCCGTGCTGGTCTTGCGCGCATAATCCATAAATCCTGTTGTCTTACCCATGCTGCTGCCCCTCCTTACTTATGCTTCTGCACTGCATAAAATGCTTCGATCTGTGCCTGCTCGCCGTCCAGACCACGCTCCTCTACCGAGGCGATGACCCGCAGCATGCGGTCGTAATCGTAAGGCAGCACCTTTTTGAATTTGGGCAGGAACGCACTGAAATTGTCCAGAATTTCCTTGCCGCGCGGAGAGCCGGTGGCCTCCACATGGGCGCGGATCAGCTCCTTCAGGGTGGCAACATCGTACTTGTGCTCCACCGGCTCCAGGCTGACGGTCTCCTTGTTCACCCGCTGGTAGAAGTCCCAGTTTTCGTCCAGCACATAGGCAATGCCACCGGTCATACCGGCTGCAAAGTTTTTGCCGGTCTGTCCCAGCACCACCACGGTGCCGCCGGTCATGTACTCGCAGCCGTGGTCGCCCACGCCCTCTACAACGGCGGTCGCGCCGCTGTTGCGCACGCAGAAGCGCTCGCCGGCCACGCCGGAGATGAACGCCTTGCCGCTGGTAGCGCCGTACAGCGCCACGTTGCCGGTGATGATGTTCTCCTCGGGCTTGAAGTCGATGCCCTGCGGCGGGCGCACGATGATCTTGCCGCCGGAAAGGCCCTTGCCCATGTAGTCGTTGCAGTCGCCCACCAGCTCCAGCGTCAGGCCATTGGGGATAAAGGCACCAAAGCTCTGGCCGCCTGCACCGGTGCAGTGCACGGTGTACACATCGTCCGGCAGGTCGTTGCCGTATTTGCGGGTGATCTCGCTGCCAAAGATGGCACCAAAGGCGCGATCCACGTTGGAAACATTCAGGCTGACGCTCTGGGGAGCCTTGCTGCCCAGCTTGAACTTCTTCATCAGCACCTTCATGTCCAGCGTGTTTTCCAGATGGAAGTCGTAGCTGTCCTCCTTGATAAAGTGGACGTTACTGTTTGCAATGGCAGGGTTGTGCAGGATGCAGTCCAGATCCAGCTTTGCGGCGCGGCTGCCCGGGGCGGCGGGCTTGACCCGCAGCAGGTCGGTGCGTCCCACCAGCTCGTCCACGGTGCGCACGCCCAGCTTTGCCATGTACTCCCGCAGCTCCTCTGCCACAAAGGTGAGGTAGTTGATGATGTACTCCGGCTTGCCCTTGAAGTTCTTGCGCAGCTCGGGGTTCTGGGTGCAGATGCCCATGGGGCAGGTGTCCAGATTGCACACGCGCATCATCACGCAGCCCTCGGCCATCAGCAGGGTAGTGCCGAAGCCGAACTCCTCGGCGCCCAGCATACAGCTGATGGCCACATCCCGGCCGGACAGCAGCTTGGAGTCGCTCTCAATGCGCACGCGGGTGCGCAGACCGTTCAGGATCAGGGTCTGGTGGGTCTCGGCGATGCCCAGCTCCCAAGGCAGACCTGCGTGCTTGATGGAGGTGCGGGGCGCAGCACCGGTGCCGCCGTCATAGTCGAATTTCACGGTGAACTGTGCGGGAACCCAGTGAGCGGTCAGAGTCATATCGCCGGTGACTTTCTCCGACTGGAAATACCACAGCACTGTCTCTCCTTCTTTTTCCGTATACCACCCGTCAAAGGTGTAGCCGGGCTTATAAGGGGTCTCGGGCTCTGTAAGGAATTCACCGTAGCGTACCTTCCGGGCTGCCACTTCACTTCCGCCGTCCGTATCGTACACAATGTTGAATCCACCGCGTACCGCGAAGAAAATAATCATTCCCACGATCACCACGATCAGGACACCGATCAGGCCGTCCAGAATGCGGATGGGAACATCCTTGCTTCCGTAAATGCCGCGGCCGAACCATTTTCCTTTCGGACGGATTGCTTCCTCCGGCTGCTGCGTCGTTTCCGACTGCGTGGTGACTTCTGCTGCCTTTTCTTCTGTATTCTCTGTTGTCACTTGTTCCTGATTCATAATTTTTCCTTTTCCTAATCTATCATAAGCAATTTCTATGTGCTGCGCACTCTCGAAATTGCAACCAATATTCGTATTCCGGACTGTCGTCCTTCATACTCATATTGTTTTACTCCCAACATAGAAAACATCCTTTACCTGCAAGCAGTCACGGATGTTTTCTATGGGTGAGTCTTATATCATTACTTTCTTACCAGGTACTTTCTCATATCGATCGCGCAGGCAACCAGAATGATGAGTCCTTTGATCACATACTGCATGTTCATGTTGATGGACAGGAAGTTCAGTGCTACGAAGATGATTCTTAAGAGAAATACACCAAGTACGACACCACTGATTTTACCGGTACCACCTACGAAAGAGACACCGCCGATAACGCAAGCTGCAATGGCATCACACTCGTAGTTCAATCCGGTATTTGCTGTGTTGGAACCGATACGGGAAGACTCGATGAAACCGGTCAGACCGTACATGGCACCTGCCAGTGTATGTACTAAAATGGTGGTTTTCATTACGTTAACACCGGATACCTTTGCTGCTTCGGGATTGGAACCTACTGCAAACATGTTCTTACCGAAGGTGGTCTTGTTCCAGATGAACCACATGATAACAACGATCAAAGCTGCCAGCCATACATAGTTGGGAATGGCGATTCTCGCGCCGCCGGCATTGAAGGAGATCACGCTTCCCTTTACCACATCGTTGAAGTGCTGATCCAGACCGGACAGAGGCTGACCGTTATTGCCGTTGATCATGATGTACATTAACAGTAGGCCGTATACGATCAACTGGGTAGCCAGAGTTACGATGAAGGGATGCAACTGGAATTTCGCTACGAAGAAACCGTTGACCCATCCCACGATACCACCGACCAACAGTACGATCAGGATCACCAGAGGGATCGGAAGTACCGGAAGGTTCGGGAACATCTTGGTGGCATAAGTCACGGACTGCATCAGGGATGCCGTGATACATGCGGTCAGTCCTACCACACGTCCTGCGGACAAGTCGGTACCTGTCAATACGATACATCCTGCAATACCACAGGCAATGGGAAGGTTCGCCGCGGACAGGCTGATGATGTTGACAATGGAAGCCGCCGACAGGAAATTGGAGTTCTGGATGTAAGTGTAAATAATTGCTACGATCAGCAGGATGTATAAGGCATTGTTAAGTAAAAATTCTTTCCAATAGGTCTTCTTGTCTCTGCTGTCCAGCTTCTTGTAGTCTGCAAAATTTTGCTTTACGCCGTTAATTTTATTCTGAATTGCTTTGCCGGGATTCATACGCATATCCTCCTATACATATTTTGCAGCAAGAGACATGATCTCTTCCTGTGTCGTATTTTTGGCATCTACTTCTCCTGCCAGCTTACCGCCGCTCATGACAAGAATTCTGTCACATACACCCAGCAGCTCCGGCATCTCCGAAGATACCATCAGGACAACTTTGCCCTTATTGGCCAGATCGATGATCAGCTGGTAGATCTCGTACTTTGCACCTACGTCGATACCTCTGGTAGGCTCATCCAGCATCAGCACCTCCGGCTCTGTGAGAAGCCATCTGCCGAGGATAACCTTCTGCTGGTTACCACCGGACAGTGACCGGATCTTCGTCTTCTGGGAAGGTGTCTTGATATGCATGGCATCAATGGCCCATGCAGTGTCCTTCTCCATGGATTTATCACTCAGATAAAATCCTGCTTTTTTATGTTTCTTCAGACTGGAGATCACCGTGTTCTCCCGGATATTCAGGATTCCGAAGATACCGGTGGCACGACGTTCCTCCGTCAGAAGTGCAAAACCGTTTTTAATGGACTCTCTGGCATTGCGGTTTCTGACCTCTTTGCCGTCCAGTTTGATCACACCGTCTTTTCTGGTGGCCACACCGAAGATATTCTCCAGTGTCTCCGTTCTGCCGCTGCCGTCCAGTCCGGCCAGACCTACGATCTCACCCTTTCGAGCCTTAAAGGATACATCCTGCAGCAAGGAATATCTCGCGCTTAAGTGTTCTACCTCCAATGCCACTTCACCGGGCTTGTTGGTCTTGGGCGGGAACTGGTTGGTCAGTTCACGGCCTACCATCAGTTTGATGATCTTTTCTGTAGTCAGGTTCTGTGCAGGCTCTGTTGCGATCCAGGTACCGTCACGCATGACGGTGACTTCATCTGCGATCCGCAGGATCTCTGCCATCTTGTGAGAAATATAGATAATACCGCATCCTCTGTCACGAAGCATATTGATGATCTTGAACAGATGCTCCACTTCTTCTTCCGTCAGGGATGAAGTAGGTTCGTCAAATACAATGATCTTACTGTTGTAGGATACCGCTTTCGCGATCTCTACCATCTGCCTTTGTGATACCGGCATCGTACTCATGATTCTCTTGGGGTCTACAGCGATCCCCAGTTCTTCAAAAATCTTGTTGGTGTCTTCCAGCATCTTGTGCTCGTTGACCATAATGCCTGCTGTCATGGGATAACGGCCCAGCCAGATATTATCCATGACATTTCTCTTCAGTGCCTGATTCAGTTCCTGGTGAACCATGGCCACTCCATTATTCAGTGCTTCTCTGGAATTTTTGAAATTGACTTCCTTGCCTTCCAGTTCGATCTTGCCTGCATCCTTACTGTAGATGCCGAACAGACACTTCATTAAGGTGGATTTACCGGCGCCGTTCTCTCCCATGAGCGCGTGTACCGTTCCTTTTTTTACGGTAAGGGATACATGATCCAGTGCCTTTACGCCGGGGAATTCCTTGCATATGTCTGTCATCTGAAGTAATACTTCCTGTCCCATACGCATCCTCCTATACATAAAGAGCGGCCGCCGCCAGATGCAGCAGCCGCTTCTTTTATTTACTTGTTATTCAGATCATTCTCCGGTGTAAGTAGCGTAAGGGATGTAGATCTTGTTGCTAACCTTCTCAGAGATGTTGAAGCTGTCGGTATCTGCCATCAGCTCCTTACCGGACTGGATATTCTTAGCCAGGTAAGCAATACCGTTTGCCATACCTTCTGCATCCTGCTTGATGGTACCGGTCATCTTGCCGTCTGCGATCAGCTGCTTGGCTGCGTCAGTTGCATCAACACCGAATACAGGAATGGTGGTGCAGTTGCCATCGCCTAAGTTGTAGCCCTTGTCATTCAGAGCGGAGATAACGCCTTCAGCCATACCGTCGTTGTTGCAGATAACCAGCTCGATCATGTTACCAGCGGACTCATTGTACTGAGACAGGTTGGTGGTCATGTAGTTGTTAGCTGCGGTTGCGGACCAGTTACCGTCCTGGTCAACCTGATACTTATCGGTATTGGATGCATCGAAGTACTCCAGCGCGGGCTTGCCTGCTGCGGTGATCACTGCATCTGCATCTTCTACGCCGTACTGGGTACGATAGATTGCTTCTACGTTACCTAACTGACCCATGAACATTGCGTAGCTGATCTTGCCGTCGCCGTTTAAGTCGATAGTGTCAAAGTTATCTACTACATACTGACCTACCAGCTTACCCTGCATATGACCTGCTTCAGGAGCATCGGTTCCAACGAATGCACACTTGTCATAGCTGCCTAATACCTTACCTTCATCCTCATCGGATTCTACCGCACGGTTGAAGAAGATTACAGGGATTCCTGCTGCGCTTGCCTTGTCAACGATGGCCTGGGAAGCGTCTACGGAACCGGATGTTACGATGTTGACGA
>ERZ827496.4376-NODE-4376-length-11045-cov-15.191447_pt1 | contig 11045 bp, 9 predicted proteins | sample MGYA00519769_ERZ827496 | MGnify/ENA primary metagenome ERZ827496 (study PRJEB31778, sample SAMEA3449327) | human gut metagenome | biome: human gut; feature: human-associated habitat; material: faeces | place: United Kingdom | collected 2010/2012 ...
TTTATTTACTGCCAGAGCCGCTTAGGCTGGGCTAATTTTTAACGAACTATTGAAATAGAATTATCATACATAAATATTTTAAATATAATGAACAATGAAAAGGAGAAATAACTTTTATTTATCAAATATGCTTTTAACTGGGGCTCTTGTCCTTAGTTTTCAAAGTTGTAGTAACGGACGAAATAAAGATAATATACAATCCAAAGAATTAGAAGAAATATCACAAGAAATAGATGCCTCATATACGTATAATTTTTATATTGAAAATTCAGGTAGTGTTAAAGGGTATTTTAAAGGTAAATCAAACGATGCAGAAGTCATCATTAAAGAATTCTATGATAGAATTGACGAAAAATTAAAATCAGATGAAAAAATCACACTTAATTATATTAATAACCAAATAAAACCTCAAAAATGTAGTATTGATCAGTGGCTGAACTCAATATACATTAATTGTAATGCATCATTCTCAGATTTAGATAAAGTTTTAGAGCAAATATTACAATTAACAGATAATAAAACTGTAAATTTTGTAATATCAGATTATTGTTTCGAAAGTAAAGATGGTGATTTAAGAAAAGCTCAATCAGGCATTACAAAAATTTTCACAAAAGCACTTGATAGGAATAAAGATTTATCAGTATCAATATATAAATATGAAGCATCCTTTTCTGGAAACTATTTCCCAGGCAGAATAAATTTTGTAGGAAACAGACCTCTCTATATATGGATTTTTGGTCCAAGTAACGCATTAAGAAAGATTAGCAAACTGAATACTGAGCAAGAAAAAGAGAATGAAATGTTTCTTCAAAGTTCAAGGACTATTATTCCTCAAGTACAAACAAACAATAAACGAATGACAAATAAAGACAGAACATGTCTTAATGTAAAACATTGGCAGAAAGATAGATACGAATCGGATGTTTATAAAGTTGATTTAAAGGTTTCCACCAAGAATCTGATGCTACCAGGATCTGCAATACAAAATATTGAGAACTATACTCTAATTCCCAATAATTATTATATAGATAATATTCAATATTTCTCCGATGATGAATATATATACACTATTGCTACAGAACATCCTTCTCCATGTACACTTAAAATCAATTATACGTTAGATATTCCTGAATGGGTTATAACTTCCAATTATGAGGGAACATCTTTACCTAAAGACAGCACAACATATGGTATAAAGTATCTTATAGAAGGTGTCTCTAATGCATATAAAAATCAGAATTCTAACATTTTCGATATAAAATTAATCATAAAATAACATTTATATGGAAGGCTTTTTCAATACTATTTATTATTACACAAATGGTTTCTACAGTGTAGAATTAGACTCTTATCTTTTCGAAACAGTACCGGGCTATTTGCATATCGGTCTATTTATGCTTTTATGTTCATTTATAGTATGTGCATTATTTTATTATGTATTTGCTCCTGTAAGAAAACAGACTATGTGGTGGTTCGTATATGCAGGAATAAATGCTTTTATTAATTTTTGCTTTGCTTTATGGTATACAATGACCCCATTGATTAATAATGAGATAGATTCACAACAAGAATGGACGTATTTAGATTGCAATATGTTTGGAATTACAAATATAATTTGGTCTTTTATTGTATTTGTAATCGCATCATTAATTATAAAATGGGGTAGTATTGCAAAATATGTTCCTTTTCAAAAATTTTAAATCTAAAAGAATATGAGCAAACTCTATGTATTTGCAATTGGTGGATCAGGATCACGCGTCTTGAGATCACTTACAATGCTTTTAGCGGCAGGGGTTAAAACTGATTATGAAATAGTACCAATGATTATAGACCCTGACTTTTCAAACGGTGATTTAATAAGAACAGTCGATATTATGAGGTTGTATCAATCAATACATAATTCGCTAACATTTAATAATAATGAAAAAAATGAATTCTTCAGAAATCCTATTTCGTCTTTGAATGATGATGGGGATTTCTTACTACCTTTGGTTGGTACAGCAGGAATTTCTTTTGAGAATTTTATTAATTTAGGAACTATGTCTATGGAAAATCAGGCGATGATGCGAATGCTGTTTTCCAATGCAAACCTTTCTTCAGACATGAATGTTGGCTTTAAAGGCAATCCCAATATAGGTAGTATTGTTTTAAACCAATTTATCGAATCTAAAGATTTCAATTCTTTTGCTACAAACTTCGTTAATGGAGATAAAGTTTTTATTATCAGCTCTATTTTTGGAGGAACAGGTGCAAGCGGATTTCCTCTATTGTTAAAAAATATGAGAACTCACAATAATACAGCATTAGCATCCGCTCCAATTGGAGCCGTCTCATTATTACCCTATTTTAATCTCAAAGTAGACAAAAAAAGTTCTATACAAGCTGATTCATTTATTACAAAAGCCAAAGCAGCATTAAACTATTACGAAAAAAATGTTACAGGAAATGGAACACTTGATGATATGTATTATTTAGGGGATGATTTCTCAGCTGCTGGTTATGAAAATTTCGATGGTGGAAGTAATCAACAAAATAAAGCACATTTAGTAGAAATGCTTGCTGCTCTTTCTATTATTGACTTCTCCCAAAAAAGTCAACAATCAGGAACAAGAAAGAATACAATGTTTCATGAATTTGGTCTGGAAAATGAGCCCAAGGAGAGCGTTGTCTTTGCAGATTTTGGACAACTAACAATCAACATAATCAGGAAACCATTAAGCATGTTGACAATTCTTAATTCCTATCTTAATAATCGTGATATTCCACATAGAAACTCTCAAAAATGGGCAAAAGATAAAAATGCAATTTTAGGTGATTCTTTTTGGCGTTCAACTTCTTTTATTGATTATAAAAAATATAAACTGTATTTTGAAGAATGGTTAAGTGAAATGAAAAATAATCATATTTCATTTGAACCCTTCAGAATAGAGAATGCTAAATCAGATGTGTTAGATGTTATAATAGGTATCACTCCACATTATGGTTTCTTATCTAAAAAAGGTTGTGATTTGATTGATAAAAAATTAAGTGACAACATTGGTAAGATTTCTAATAATATGAAGCCTATTCAGGCATTCTTAGAACTTTTCTATATTACTATGAAAGATATATGTGAGGATAAACTAAAACTTTGAAATTATGGGACACATTTTTAGAATAAAAAAAGCTGGAGCTGTATCATCTAAATCAACAATCGTTGATTGGAGTAATTCTTCAGCTACAACATATAATCATGGATATGTAGATGGTATTAATGATACAACTACAACCCAAAATGAAATAACATCAATACCTTCTCCTTTTGCACGTATAGAATTGGTAAAAGAGGCTTTCGGAAAAATTGTGCCAGAGACTCTTAATCAAATCTCAGTTGATGAGGTAAAGAACTATCTATCAGGTAAAAGTATCTATCATAAAATGGTATCAGATTCCTTAGATGTTGCACAGATTTTTTTCTCTTATCCTACAATGCAAGACAAAATTGAGATTGTAGTTTGGAATAAAGATAAAGAATTACAGAAACTAAAAGCCTCTCCTAACCCAAACCACCAAATAGTTGGCAAAACTTTGGACATGTTTCTTAAACAAGATGCATTAGGAAATGATCCCTATAATTTTGGCAAGATGAATAATCTATATATCCTAAAGTATAAAGGTCCAGGGCAAAAACAGATGCATATTATTGGCGCAACTTCTCCTGCAACACTATTCTTTTCTACAGCAAATGATGAAATAAATATTTCAAAACATATTTGTTTTGGGACAGACTACGCTTTCGATTCAGCATATTCATCGTTAGACAAAAGAGATCCTGAATTTATAAAATATTTATTCGCATTCAAATATTCTAACCCTAACTTTAATCAGGATTATCCAGAGGTCTCAAAGTATATGGATGCTGTATATTACGTTTTAGATAATGACTTAAAAAACGAAATTAATAATATCCAGAATCAATGTACTATAACAGTTCCTGGAACACAGAACTATATTGATAAAAACTATGAATCATTAAATGTAGATGTTAATACGACAACTATATTTGGTGTTGAAATAAATGGAGTATCATTCCATTGTAAAAAAACAATGGTTAAGGGAAATTCTGATTTTGAAATAGTACCTCAAAAAAATACCGAAGTAAAACCATTAGTTTTACCTGTTGTCAAAGGTAATACATATGAAAATTTAGAATATTATGGTTCTAAATTTGGTCGCAACTTTGATGTACCTTATTTTGATGCTTCACCATTAGCTGAAAGAAGATTGCCTGGTATTAACATTCAACATCCATATTTGACAATTAGTGACTTTCTAGAAGATAAAATTGTTAAGCTTCCTTCTGAAATCAATAAAAACGATTATTTTGACGGAAACTATTATAGTTCAAATGGCAAAAAGGAGGGCTATCTTTTACCTATTAAAGATTGTTTCCTTGAATATTTTAACTCAGATTATTTATTAGGATTAGCCCCATCAGGGAAAAAAACCTTTGAGATTAAACAAGTCGCTTCCGGTGTAGAAGTGGTTTTACGAATACCTATTACAGGTGGAGAAGTCGAGTATAAACGTATATACACGCAAGATGTAAAAGCAGATGCCCCTAATAATAAAGGAGCTATAGTAGTTCCTGATGAAGATTTAGCCATTGGAGTTTTTCCACCTGTTAAGTTTAATCAAGAGTCAGACGCACATTATAGAATTATAATACTTTCTGATTATGCTGTAAATAAAGACTGTAGTTGTATTTGTTACAGGAATGATAAAGGTAAATTTGTTCCAGATTATGTTTCTAGGAATATTGATGTTCAAGAAGAACAAAGTTCTAAAGTCTATCTTCTTGATGGAAAGACGTTTGATTGTGCAAGAATTACACTTGTTTCTGAAACAGGAAAAGAAAGAGTTGGAAATGGTTTGATGATACCTAAATTTAAACAACGGTCAGGTTCGACTTCTTTAACATTTGCTATAGATTTAGGAACTTCTAATACGCACATAGAGTATTCATCTGGTGACAACCAATTACCAAAGCCTTTTGAATTTAGTACAGACCAGACTCAGTTGAGCTTATTATTTATGACTGATAGTGCATTAGTTCTAGATCATATAAGAGGAGAGTTTATACCTGAATCAATAGGTGTAAATGCCAATTGTCGTTTCCCTATGCGCACAGTTTTATGTATTGATAAAGTAAACTCAGGCTATAATAGTACTGGTACTGGCAAATATGAACCTTTTGGTAATGCTTCACCTGCATTTATGTATAATCAAAAGCTAGTGGGTACAAAATACAATGAATATGTACCAAACCTAAAATGGAGTCAAGCAAATCCTATTAATGAGGAAAGAATAAGATGTTACATTGAATCATTATTTCTAATGATTCGTACAAAAGTTGTTCAAGAAGGAGCAAGTATTCAACAAACACAGATTAAATGGTTCTATCCTATAAGTATGTCTGCATTTAAAAAAGGGTTATTCGAGCGTATTTGGACTGCAGCATATAAAAAATATTTTAATCCTACAGGTGTACCTACTGCTATTACAGAATCAGTAGCACCATATTCTTTCTTTCAAAAGACAAGATCAGATGTAACGAATATTGTTACAATTGATATAGGTGGTGGAACTACTGATATTGTAGTTGCAGACTCCAATGGTGTTAAATGCATTTCATCTATGAGATTTGCTGCTGATGCTATTTTTGGTAATAGCCTAGTGAGTGTTCAAAATGGTGAACTCAATGGTATAATAAGACAGTGTAAAGATGAATTTATATCAAAACTTGAGGGAGAGAGTCAATTACAAGATATGTTAATCCAAAAAACTTTAAATAATTTTGGAAATTCATCAGAAGTTGCTTCATTCTTATTCTCGTTAGCTGATAATGAAAAGATCAAAGCAAAAGGGATGTGTGACTCTTTAGACTTCAATGCATATTTGACGAGAAATAATAGCCAGAAAATAGTATTTTTCATTTTTTATACCTCAATTATTTACCATTTGGCACATTTAATGAAAGCTAAAAACTTAGAGGTTCCAGGCAACATTGCATTCAGTGGGAATGGTTCAAAAGTTGTAACTGTTTTGAGTCCCAATAAATCTTCACTAGAAAAACTTACTAAGCACATTTTTAGATTAGTTTATGATTCAGATATAGATAAAGATATAAAACTTATAATAAACTCAGAAAACCCTAAAGAAGCTACTTGCAAAGGTGGATTATTTTTAAATCATGAACCTTCTAATATAGACTCAGCAAAAAGTATACTAATTGGTGTGTCAAAAGAAGTTTTATGTAACCAGGAAACTTATTCAGATGCTCAAAACATGTATGAAGACGTTGTAAAAGATGTCAGGACCTACTTTAATTTTATTGCATTAAAACTTGCACGTATTCAAGGTTTTTCTTTAAGTAATGAATTTGGAATAGATAAACAACACTTGGATTTAGCAGCAAAGTGTTTTAACGAAAATCTTTCAACTTATGTTGAAAAAGGTATACGTTTAAAGTTAGATACAAGTGATGTAAGTTTAGATGATAAGTTAGAAGAACCCCTTTTCTTCTATCCTATAATCGGAGTTCTAAATGATTTAAGTAATAGAATTTGTGACGATAAACAATGACCTTATTACATTAATTTAGCATTGCAACGACAAAAGTTGTTGCAATGCTAATATGATAATAAAGGAGTAGTTTTTAATTATATAATTAAAGAGATGGACAATACAGCCTATTTAAACATGATAAGTTCTGTATCAAGCGATATTAATACGCCATCAGAAATTAAGTCAATATTAGGAATACCAATAGAATATTGGATAATCATTTTAATTATATCTTCAATAATTAGCATAGTATCAATTTTTTTAAGCTTGCGAAAAAGGAAGGTATATATTGAGGATATATATTATAAAGATAAAAAATCCACAAAAAATTTAGATGATGTAATTGAATTTAATGTAAGTAAAATAAAAGATATACAATATTTAAAAAATACGATAGAAAAAATTGAAAAGCAAGTCTTTTTGTTATCTCAAAAATCAATAGAGTTGGATGATTTGAACAAAACAAACCAATCACAAACAATATCAAATACAGAGAAAATTAAAGAAGAAAAAAATACTACCATAGATAAATCAAGGGATTATATTTGGTTAAAGGTAATTGATGGAGGTAAACTAACAATTTCACAGTCCCCTGACACTGCCATTTATAGAGCTTGGGAGAATGAGGGTGAATTATTTTTTGAATTTTCCTGTTTAAGAACTGGAAAAGCTATAAATAATAGAACTAGTGTAATTGAACCATTCTGTGATATTGAAGATTCTACAATAGATCCAGATAGTGCCAAAGAAGTCATAGTCAAGAAATTTGGGAAATTAGCAAAAGACTTATCATTAATTCGAAAAATCATCATTCAATATAAATAAATATGTTTGGAGTCACAATAAATATAGATCCACACAATAGTCTGGACTTAGAAAATGCTTTGAAGTTTATACTTAATCAACCATGCATGAGTAAACAACGAGAAGCTTATAATCAAATAATAAGTAATACTTCTCAATTGGTTAATGAAACAGAATTACAAAAATTAATTACTGAGAATGATGAACTAAAGGATATAATAAAAGAGAAAGAAATAGAAAATGAAAGGAAAGATAGTCTCTTGAAAGAGCAAGAAGAAAAAATTATTGAGTTGAATAGTGTTTTGGAACAAAATAATGAAAGATTCAATGAAGAAAAAGACAAACTTATTCAAGAAACTCTTGATGCATTAAATAAGGCGGAAAAGATACAAGAAGATGCTGAACAACAGATAAAGAAAATAGAAGAAACAAATAAGCAATATATAGAGATAATTTCCAATAAAGAAAAAGAAATACAAAGATTAATGAAGTTGTTAGAAAGTTATTCTGTAAGTTTTGGTTCTGATAATGCATCTGAAAAGACATATTTTGAGGTTAATGATAGTGGAAGTTTAGAGGAAAGTATGATATCTTCTGCTTCATTGTATTGTGCAAGTAGAAGCGGTGATATTTTAAAGTTTTCAATTAATACAGATGATGGACCTATTAAAAATGCCATTTCAAATATTGGACATTATTTGACTCCATTCTGTGAAATAAAAGATAATATGGAAGGTGCTAATACAATTCACATTATATCAGTAGGCAAAGCTAAACTTATGGGTTCGCAGCTTATTGTATTAGAAAAGGCCGTTGTTTCATTAATAAAGCAATAAAAATATGTCAGTTCAATATTATATAGTTATTATAATTGTTGCATTTATTGTAATCTGTCAAGTTGTATCATTTTTTAAAAATATATCAATAATCAATAAACTTAGGGCGCTTTTTCCTGGTGTTGAAAAATTATCCTTAAACGATGATAATACAATAACATGTGAAAACACTAATGCAGAATTTCAAGAGACTCTAGATAATATAAATGAGTATCTAAGACTAAATAAAACAAAATCTGCTGATTATCAAATTATAAAGGAAATTGTTGAGAGAGATTCTGAGAAAACAGAGGACGATGTAAATACAATGTTGACAAGTCCTTTATATTTAGGATTGATGGCCACAATAGTTGGCGCTGCAATTGGTGTTATATTTTTTGCTTGGACAGATTTAGAAGCACTTTTAACAGGGGTACAGATTCACGCACAAGGTATAAAAACCTTGTTGACTGATATTGGAATAGCTATGACTGCAAGTTTTCTGGGAGTCTTTTTTACGGCAATAACAACTGCGAAATATAAGGACGCAAGAGGTGATATGCTTAAAAGAAAAAATCAATTTTTATCCTGGATTCAGACTAGAGTGATGCCTAATATGTCTGATAGCTTAACAGGTGCTTTAATCAAAATGGCTCAAGACTTGAATCATTTCAATAGTACTTTTGCAGAAAATACAAAAGAACTGAAAGAAACATTATCTCGAGTTACTGACAATTACGATAGCCAAATACAATTGCTAGACGCTATTGATAGAATTAAAATAGAAAAAATAGCTAAAGCTAATGTTACTGTTTATGATAAGCTACAAGGTTGTACTGAAGAAATTGAGAAACTTTTCGAACATCTTGGGAAATCAGAAGAATATATTGCACAAGTTGTAAAACTTAATTCAAGTTTAGGAGATATCGAAGCACGTACTAAACTATCCGAAGAACTTGGTAATTATTTTAAACAGGAAATAGAATTTGTCCAAGATCGTCAAGGTATTATGAGGCAACAAATGTCTGGACTAGATTCTGTTGTTCAAGAATCATTAGAGAATTTAGGAGCAAGTCTAGGAGCAAGTATTTCTGGACTAATAGAAATATTCCAAAAACAGAATCAGCAAGTTCAAGCCCTTATAGAAGAACAACAAATTGGACTTTCAAAAGCTTTGGAAGAACAAAGAAATGCTATCAATAATAAAATTGAAGAAATAAATGATCCATTTGGTGGTCTTAAAGATACTTTTAAAGAAATAGGTGAGCAGTCAAGAAAGGGAATTGAAAGTATTGTATCTACATTTGACAACCAAAATACTGTTATAAAAGAAATGTTAGACAATCAAAAGCAATTATTAGAAACAGAAATTGCTAACCAAAGAGAAGGTTTAAAACAACAATTTGTAGCTCTGCCATCACAAATGGATAATTTAGCAACCGTCTTAGACAATTTGAATCAAACGATATTAAAACAACAACAGAAGATAGATTCTCAATCTGAAATAATTAAAGAATTAATTTCTAAAAATACTATACCTAATGATTCAAGCCTAAAAGCTAAAAGTAAATGGGTTAATAATTATCTGTTAACTTTTGCTGTTGTAGGATCATTTATATTACTTTTAGCAATGTTCATTGTTCAACTTCTAGATATAAAACTCTAATCATGTCAAGTAATAAAAATTCTTTATTTTGGACGAGTTTCTCCGATTTAATGACGAGTTTGTTCTTTACTTTATTGGTTTTATTTGTAGTAGCAATAATAGCAATGGGACGTGCTTTAAAGAAAGCAAATGACCTTCAAATTGCAACACAAAATGAAATAAATAAAATTAGGGACATCGAGAATAGTATCCAAAACATCGATAGTAAATGGTTTGAGTATAATGAAATACATAAAAAACATATACTGAAAATAGATGTTTCTTTTCCTATAGGACAATCTGACATAACTGATATACCTTTAGAAAAAAGAGAAGAACTATACAAGGCAGGATTGGCTATTAATGATTTCTTAAATCATGCTGATAAAGAATATGGTGAATCTGTAAAATATCTTCTTATTATTGAAGGTCAAGCATCAAATGATGGATATGCTGGAAATTTCGATTTAAGTTATCAGCGTGCCTTATCACTATATAAGTATTTTCAGGTTAATCGCCATTTAGATTTAAAGAGAGAAAATTGTGAAGTATTAATATGTGGAAGTGGAACAGAAGGCGTGTTAAGGGCATACCCTGATAATGCTTCTAATAAAAAAAATCAAAGATTCCTTATTCACATATTACCAAAACCAGGCGTCATTAATTAATATGAATAAGTTATTTTATATATTTTTAGTTTTCATTTTCTTACTTTTGGTAAGTTGTAGAAAATCTTCACGTAACTATTCATCTAGAAATAAATCAGATACAGAACGTGTAGAAAGAAAAAAGCAACGTGATAATGGCTCAGAACGGAATGAAGAAGATAGTAATCATCGAAAACAGAATGAAAATAGAAACGATGGCAACAACCATATTACTGAGAATGATGATGATATAAATGTCACACCTCGTTCAACAGACCGTCGCATTACTTTTTGGTCAATTAATGGGGAAGACAATATAGAAATGTTAAAAGAATCATGTGACTATAATGTGCCTAAGACCAAAGGCTTCGCTAACAAATTAGCTGGTAAAGCTAGTCTTTCTGATGGTACATTCAACATAGAACAGCTTTGTGAGATTTTTGATTATTGTTATTCAAAATGGAGATATGTAAAGTAAGCATTCGAAGAAATGCACCTTTTACACTTTGAGGTTTGGTTGTAGCTTTG
>ERZ827496.4388-NODE-4388-length-11009-cov-4.102976_pt1 | contig 11009 bp, 10 predicted proteins | sample MGYA00519769_ERZ827496 | MGnify/ENA primary metagenome ERZ827496 (study PRJEB31778, sample SAMEA3449327) | human gut metagenome | biome: human gut; feature: human-associated habitat; material: faeces | place: United Kingdom | collected 2010/2012 ...
CTCTACGGCCTAGGATAGAGAAATCAAGACTGTGCAGACTCCAATTTCTACCCTGCAGCCATAATTCTACGGATGAGGATAGAGAAAACAAGACTGTGCCGGCTCCAATCTCTACCCTAAAGCTATAATTCTACGGCCGGGGGTAGAGAAAATAAGTCAGTCAAGCGCCCAACCTCTACCCTGATATGGTTCTGGTAGGAGGATTGTTGTGGATGATATTAAGTTTTTCTGCCTATAACCGCATGGATCATAACCGGATGCCCGGAAATGAGTTTGGTTCGGCAAAATGGGGAGAAGTTCGTGACTTCAATGAAAAATATGCAGCTAAGGATACCGAGAAAACCTCGGAATTGTCTGCGGAGAACAAGGTGTTGTCGCAAAATGTACGGTTTCGCTATGACTCCGATACACTGCGAAACAATAATGTTTTCGTGGTCGGAGGTAGTGGTGCCGGAAAGACTGCATTCTTTTTAACACCCAATTTAATGTCGTTGCATGACTGTAACGTGTATACCGACCCGAAGGGGGGACTGGCGGAAGAACTGGGAGCCTGGCTCTCTAAACAGAAAGACACTAGGGTATATACTCTTAATCTATGCGAAATGGACAAAAGCATGAACTTTAATCCATTTCCTTATATACGGAATAAGAGCGATATTACTAAACTGGTTACGAACCTGATTCAAAATACCAATTCCCCTAATATTAAAAATTCAAGTGCGGACCCCTTTTGGGAAAAAGCCGAAATAATGTTTTTGGAAAGCCTGTTTCTGTATATTTGGATGGAGTGCCCGAAGGCTTATTTTAATACAGAAAAAGGTAAAGTAGAGTTACTGCAGCAGAACTGGAAATCCATTCTTTTTTTATTGGATGAGGCACAGTTTTTGGATAATGACACACCTCCCAAACTGGATGAACGTATGAATGAACTTGCCAGAAAGAAACCAGACCATCCGGCAGTGAAAGCATACCAGAGATACCGTGGAGGCCCGGATGATACGATTCGTTCCGTCATTATGACGGTAAATGCCCGTATGCAGCCCTTTGATAATGAGGAATTGTTGGAAATCTTTTCATCCAATGACATTCCATTGGACGAGTTTGGGACAGGCATGAATGGAGATGGAAAGACAAAGAGTAATCTGTTTATTATTATCCCGGATGATGACGATACTTTTAATTTTGTACCGGGAATGGTATATACCATGCTCTTTCAGGAACTATACCGGCAGGCAAGATTCTTTGGTGGAAAGTTGCCTATGGATGTAGGTTTTTGGCTAGACGAGATGGCGAATATTAAAATGCCCAATAACTTTGATAAAATACTGGCAACCTGTCGAAGTAGAGGCGTGTATTGTGTACCGATTTTGCAGTCGCTAGCACAGTTAAAGACCTTGTTTGCCGATGGAGCATGGGAGGGTATTGTTGGTAACTGCGATACTTTTATTTATCTGGGTGGAAACGAAGCCAGCACCTATGAATATGTGTCGAAGTTGCTTGGAAAATGGACGATTGATAAGCGCACCAGCGGAGAGAGTAAAGGTTCCAGTGGTTCCTATAGTGAGAACTATGATGTTCTGGGCAGAGAATTGATGTTAGAGTACGAAATCCGTCTTTTACCGGATGATGAGTGCATTATCTTTGTGCGTGGAGAAAATCCAATTCGGGATAAGAAGTGGTTCCCATGGGAACACGAAGAATATCTGGAAGCACGGAAATGTGGAGCATTTGTTCCGGCGGAGCAGAAAAAGATACAGGAAAAACAGATGGAGGAATGTCAGTTTGTAGGTGATGCATCGCTAGCGTACCTGAAGAAACAAAAGGATAAGAGCGAAAATACCCAACTCTATGGGATGGATGCATTTGCGTTTATGACGATGGATTTAGATGAGATGGAGAAAAAGATACATCCGGTTCCGAATGAAAAGAAGGTTGCACCAATAATTACAGCAGATACGATACAGACTGCAATTGAAGTGGAAAAGCAACGGGATGATGAGGAGCGTAAAACACGGTATCTTGAAAACTTTGGGCAAATGTCTTTGCTAGACATCTACTCATCGGATATGACAGGTTCCATTCGAAGAGGTGTGATAAAAGAGCTGCTTCATGCCGGGGCGGGTGATGAGGTGATAAAAGACATCGTACATCCGGCATTTTCGGATGACCAGGTGATTCAGAAAAAGAAGATGTGGATGGAGATGAGGGGTGGATTGTAAAGCCAAGAGGTGTGTTGTCTGGGGGGGGATACCCTTTTTGTTTGGAAGAGAAGAGTGGACTTGATCTATAAGATTGGAATTGAAGATATTAGAAATGTGTTGTGGTAGGCTCCCTAAAGTGGTAAAATTATTTTAAGCAGAATAGTAGAATATACTGTTGTAAATTGATTACAGAGTTTGAGTAGTAGAAAAACGCTGGAAATGCCCGAAAACACTGAGTTTTTGGGAGACGTGGTTGCAAATTGGTTGCAAAAATGTGTTATCAATTTGTTATCAGAATGAGTTGAATATGTAGATAGGAATGCCGCAGAGAAATCTGCGGCATTTCAGACTGTAGACAAAGTTGCTCTGGGATGTAAATTCCAGAGCAACTTTGTCTACAGTCTGAGAACAGATATGTAAGCTATCATATCTGTTCGGTATAATATATTTTCTTATCTTAATGACATTGGTTCGGGCAGGGGCGCGCCAAAGGTGGGGGTGGGAATGGTACAATAGAAATATGTAGGAAAATATGATATAATACTAAGGGATATTACGAAATTGAAAAACAGAGAGAAGGATGTTTATGTATTATGATATTACAAATCCTGATGCATCATATGATTGGTTACTTGATACATTGCAGATAAAAGGGTTTGAATTTATAGATAGTTACGTTATAGAGTGCCATAGTGATAGTGATGAATTTTGTGAGAAATATAGTATGGGAATAGAGCAGATAGATATAGAAAACTTGGAAATGGTGGCATTTCAAGTGACAACCAGTAGTGATGAATGTGCAGAAATAAAGAAGTATGGTTTGCGAAATTTGCAGTGGGTATTAAGTAACGACACAAATCTTTGCAGATTTCTAAAGGATAATAACATAAGTTTCGATATTGAAAATAGGTTGCTGTATATCGGTGATACTGCATATGATATAGATTATGAGAAATATAGAAATTTAGATATGATTTCAAGACGTAATGAGCAACTGCATAATATAGGGCACAAGATATATTATGATTTTCAAATTAATGCATTTATGTTTCATAAAGATATTTATGAATACTCAACCATATGTCAGGCACCGGAGTTTCTTTACACATTATCTTCTCTGAATAAAGCGACAAAAGATATAGACACGAAATGGAAGGATATGTGTAAAACATATGTTGTTAAATTCAAATGTAAGCTGAAGGATTTGGCATACTTTACCTTTTATGGAAGTGAAGAAGAGTATAACGAAGACAGACAGGAGAATTGGGGCAGGTTAAAAAGAACTTTAATAACAAGTGCAGCAGAAAGAGCATTAGGGAATAATACATCAGAAGCATTTGCATATATGAAGCCTGATGTAGCGATTGCACCGGAAAATATTTTGGATTATGTACCTGCCGAGAAATGGAGGAAAGATGTACTTAAATACTTTGGGAAAGAATGAGATGTATGCATCGGTTGCTGAAATGGTGGGAGCCGATATTGAGGATGTAAAAAGATTTGTCACAGAAAATGCTGAGGAAATTGTAGACCATCGCTATGATGAACATGGCATTGAACAGATGGATTTGGATGTGCTTTTAAACGGCAATAAACCTAAAAGAATAGATAGTCTGATTGTAAACCATATTACCCCAAGAGAGAACGAAGATAGTATATGGCAGGAAGGACTAATGACTTTGCCTCATGCATTGACAAGAAAAAATGTGTTGTCGGATTACTTGAAAAAATGGGGTTTTACCTTTTCTTTTGATGGGAGTCAGATTACAATGAGCCGAAAATGCGTAATTGTTGATGTGAAAAATAAGCTTGGAACAAATTTGAAAATGAGGCTTGGTGGTCCAAATACACTTAATGATTTCAATCTGAACGGATACCTATTTGTGGATGAGTTTGTAGAAGAAGCAATAAGGGGATGGCTGGGTTCACCGGAGTTTTTGAAGAGCTTGGCATATTATTATGATAAATTCAGCATTGCAGACAATTATGCAGCGAATAGTTATAATTATCTTGCTTCCTTTGAAGCACCATTGGATAAGGTGGATATAGAAGGTTTCTCAGATGAAATTGATGCAGACAGTAAGACAGGTATATTGTTAAGATATACGATCAATGCCCTGGCGTATGCCGAAATGAGGAGAAAGCCATTTCTTCCGATGTACAATCCTATTATCTTTTTGAAAAGAGATTATGATGTACCGAAAGAGGATATTCGAAAGATATGGATATTACAGCGTGAGCCGGGGAAATGGGTTCCAAAAGAAATAGAGCATAGATGATGTTTTTTATAGAAATATGTATTAGAAAGAAGGTACTCTATGAATACAAAAATGTTTGAGGCAGTATACGACTTCTATAAATCCCACTACAACCAAATAGAAAAGCAGGAGCTGTACAAATGGAAAGCTGTGGTCCATTTTCAAAAGCATTGGGATATAGAAGCTGAAAACTTCTCTGCCATGTTGGAAGAGGCATTAGGTGAAACAAGAAATCTTATGTCCGCAGGTAAGTATTATCCAAGAGGAATGATTATATGGGCTGCACAACAGGATCCGGAAAATGTAAGAGGATTATTCCGACAATTATATGATTTAACCATAGACTTAAGAGTAAGGATTGAAACATTCCAAGAAGAAATAAATGCTATTATGGAACGCCATAAGGAAGGGAATATTGGCCGTAGCTATCAGGACGACAGAGCAGTATTAGTATACTTAAATATGCGTTACCCGGAAAAATACTATCTGTACAAATATCAGATGTTTGTGGACTTTGCAAAACTGATAGATTATGCAGAGCTTCCCAAGGCAGGAGATATTGAACTTGTTTTCCTCTTTGAAAGTATGTGCGATATGATACTTAAACATGTGATGCAGGATGAAGAACTCTTAAATATGTATGAGCCACGCAGACAGAAGTATTATGATCCTGCTTATCATTTGCTGGTACAGGATATTATCTACTCTGCACAGTATTTCAATGCACCGGAGCTTCTAGAAGAAGAGAAAAAGGTTGAGGTAAAGGAATTTACTCTTGAAGCAAAGAAAGAGTAAAGTAAAATTGCAGGGTGTCCATGTAGATTACATAGAAGAGGCAAAATCACAGAAAGAGCTTGGAGATGCCGGAGAAGAATTTGTTTACCAGCTTGAACGCGCCAAGGTAAAGAAATATAAGCTTAGCAAAGATAAAAAGGTTCGTATGGTATCAAAACTGGATGGTGATGGTTTGGGATATGATATTTTATCATATGATAAGCACGGCAATCCAATATACATTGAGGTCAAGGCTACTATGGGTCCGGAGAATGGAAGTATCTTTATCACAGCCAACGAACTGGAAATGAGTGAAAAGCACAGCGAACAGTATTACCTCTACAGGGTATATGACTTCAACACAACAAAAATGGAAGGTAAGCTGTCAATCAGACAAGGTTCCTTAAAGCCACTGTGTATATCTGCACAGACCTATAAAGTGAATTTTTCATAATGGAAAGAAGAGAACGAGGTGATGAAAGATGAGCAGTATGGAGGAGTTCATCAGAACACAAAATAGAATAAGAGAGCAGTTTGCAGTTCCCAAAGCTGTATCTGCTCTAACAATGGATGGAAGTATGCAGGCTTACGAAAGTGCGGCCAAGGCAGCTGCAAGTATACAGGTGGAACCTGCACTTCTTGGCTTTGCTAAAGAATTACAAAAATATAGGGAAATGCATGAATCTGTGCATAAGAGTTTTTCAGCAGTACAGCAGGTATTAAGTCCGGTATTGGAAGAGTATCATGGGGTTTCAGAAGTAGTAAGTGTTGCAAAAAAGGTACAGGAGAGCATACAGCCTATAACAAATTATTTGAAAGATATTCAACCTGTGTTGCCAGATACAAAGGTACTTTCTCAATTAGCAGAAATCAGAAGCCGTGTCTTATTGGAACCATCGGTATTGATTGGTTTGCAAGAGGCTATAGAGACGCAGATAAATTCATCATTATGGGAGTACGAAGTAGAGCAGGATGAATTGGAAGAGCCATTTTCAGACGAAATGCAAGAAGATATTCTTATGCTGGCGGAAACAGAGGATAAAGTAGGATTTCTTAGTCAGTTCCTTGCAAAATGGGGAGAAAACGGTAAAGCTATAATAGTATCTGTGATTAAGTGGATAATGATAACCTTTATTGCAGGATTAATGGAGCATTGGTGTGAACCTGTGTATAAGGTGCTAACCCCATCTTTTCTTCTTCAGGAAGAAAATGCAGATACCGAAAATAAAATAGAAATTCCGGTAAATACAGAAGTTCATGTGTGGAATGATATTACCAATAATTTTATTGAAATAACCTACAAGATAGATGATACGGAATATCAAGGCTATATGGAGCAAGGAGAATTTGAAACCAATACCGAAAAGATTTCAGATGAGGTGGAATTGGAGCATATCATATTTATTAACGATGTAACGCAGATGCTGTCTGAAAAATGGAACATTCAGCCAGAGCAAGTCTATTATTTTTTAAAGGATGATACAGATTTGTTGAATGATTATCTGCTAAAACATTATGATGTATTGCAACTGCTGGATGAAGCAGAGTTGATTGGAAATATTGAAAAGTATTGTGGGGAGCAAGGAATAACAATTCCTATAATGCAAGAAAGTAATGATTGTGATCCTGCGGAAATAGAGTAAAGGTTTTCGGGCATGGCTGACCGAAGGGAGAAGAGTATGCTTTCAGAAATACAAAAAGAAGAAATTTTGGAATTGATATCTTTTAAGCAGGAAGGGCCATATTGGGACTTTAAAAAGTAATGGTATGAGGATGGAAAACAGCCGGATTTATTACATGATATTATTTGTATGGCAAACAACATGGAAAATCGTGATGCTTATATCATTATAGGAATTGACGAGGAAAAAGAATATTGTGTTAATGATATGTCAAGTGCGGAGAACAGAAAGAACACACAGATGCTTGTGAATTTTCTGCGGGATAAGAAGTTTGCAGGTGGCATAAGACCACGTGTAATGGTTGATACAATGCAGCTAGAGGTAGGTGTTATAGACATAATCGTAATAAAGAATGGATATTCTACGCCTTATGTTTTGGAAGAACCGTATAAGGGTGTTTCTGCCAATAATATATATACAAGAGTAATGGATAGCAACACTCCTAAAAACAAAACTGCGGAAATCTCACATATAGAATATTTGTGGAAAAAGAGATTTCATTTATTGACGATACCACTTGAACAGGTATTTTATTATCTGTTAAAGAAAGAAGATTGGTTGGATGTACCGGATGATAGTTCAATGACACGCCAATATTATAAGTATATGCCAGAGTATGTTATAGAGCATTGCAGCCGTGATGACTGTAAAGGATATGAATATTATTTGTTTAATCAGATGGATAGCAGACCTCATTGGTACAATATTTATGTTAAGTATCATCAGACAATATTATTTTCAACTTCGGGTGTTGGATTAGATGGCGGCAGATATTTTACCAATGTTCCGTGTACGGATTTTCTGTTTGATGACTTTAGAATTGAAGGGAATGTTGCCTTTAAATATTATGTAAAAAGCTCGAAGGAAATGATTCTGCATGATTTCTTCTGTGATTATGATAGTCATGAAGCGATGTATGCAAGAGACAGATTTGAAGAATGTATACTGATATTTTCATCAGATACGGAGAAAGCAAGCTTTAAAGAATATGCAGTTTCAAAATGGGCAGAAAGACAGAATTATTTGGAGGATGTACGATTGCCACATATGGAATTGCCACAAGGCTACTGTGAGGATGCGTTTAAGGAAGATTATAAGAATGCAATCGTATTAAAGAAAATGTTAGATGAATATAGGACATACATCTGATAGGAGAGGGAAAAGCTGAGAAAGGAAGTGCTAAAAGAATGGTAAACAAAGTCATAGATGAGCAACAGTTAAAGGCGATTTGTGATGTGTTTGGTGAAACCAGTCGAGGGTTTACAAAAACGGAACTAACACGTTTATTACAGCAAACGGGAATTGAAGTTATATCTGATGGTAGTAAAAGCAACGGATTTACATATCAATATGGGCTAAATAAGCGTGATTGGTTATATAATTGTCTGGCGAATGAAGTTAATAAAAATCATTCATTAACAAGAGTGTATGCATTTATTGAAAAAGCGTTGAATCCTGTTGCTTTTACAAGTGAAGAAAGCAGAGGGAAATATGAGTATTTGCTTGAAGGTGTAAACAAGGCATTATTGTTAGCCGGAATGGAAGTGACCAAAGAAGGAAATTTGGTTGAGGTTGTACAAGCGAAAACTCTTGATGAAGTAGATAGAAGGGTTAATAGCTTGAAGAAACAGTTGTATAATAGAGCCATACATAGTGAGGTTCAAAAGTATTGTATTGATGATTATTTAAGAAAAGATTATTATGATGCGGTGTTTGAAGCTGCAAAAGGGTTAGCAGAGAGGGTTCGGCAAATTACTGGATTATCAACAGATGGAGGAACATTATTTCAGACAGCATTTTCAAAGAACGATCCGTATTTGTTTTTTAATGAATTAAAAACAGATAGTGAGAAAAGTGAGTTTACTGGGTTAAAGGAACTTTTGGAAGCAATATTTCATTTAGTAAGAAATCCAGCGGCACATACGCCTAAAGTGAACTGGAAAGCGGATGAAACAAAGGCGTTGGATATTCTGACGTTAATATCATTTGCACATAAGTATTTAGATATGTGCCATAAGATGCCGGGGAAACCGTAGATTGTAAGAAAAAGGAAGTGTGTTGGATGTTTGGAACAGTGATTATAGATGCGTACAGAAAAGATGAAGCTATAGAAATGGCAACGGCTATTGATGATTTGTGCTCACCGAAAGATAACTACGACTGGGCTTCAGCTGGGATTTATTGTTTTTGGGATTATTATGCTGAGGCAGTGTTGTATATTGGCCTGGCAGGTGATTTATCTGAAAGATTCAAGCAACACAATGGAATATTACCGCTTAAGGAAGGTTCGAAGCAGAAACAAATAGAAGACTATTTTTCTAAAAATGAACGATTAGGTTATACAATATTTGTACAGTCACCGTTATCACAACCGTTAGTGCATCGGAACAAGGATATGTATGAAACATTTGCAACGCAAAATAATGCTCCTGTAGAGGATATGTTAAGTGAACAGGGCAAAGAAGATATTAAAAGAGTAGAAGGAATTCTGATAGAAGCTTATCGTAGAAAATATGGACACTTTCCGCCATGGAATGGCATTGGTGGATCTATAATAGGGCAAAAAAGGGTAATGGAAAATAACATAAATATTGTAGAGAGTTTTTGTCATTCGGATAACTATGATATTCATCCTATTGTATCTCGTTCAACAATTCGGGGATTATCTAAAAATGCTGAATGGGCCTGGTATGAAAACAATTTGCATGCTGTCAGAATGGATATGCTTATGCTAGGGATGGAGTATCAAGAAGCGTTAGATTTCGTAAAAAGGAATGACATTATTGATACTTATGATAGAATGCTAAAAAGCGGATATTTGAAAAAACATTTGGTTGTATGATAACAATGTAAGGTTAAAATTAAAGTAAACAAAACGGAGGTTTATATGCAATACAAATATATGAGAATACAAGGTAGAGAAGCATCCTGGATAACCAAGTATCCCAAAGGGATATTCAGCATGTGTTGGAGAATGATACAGGATGGAGTTATGGGCAAAGAAGATGAAGAAAAATTTAGAGATATTGATGATTGGTTTAAGGAAAATCTTCCGGAGCCGGAACCATGCAAAAATGGTGAAGCAGTAATTACATTTTTTAAAGTGGAGACGACAGAAGAAATGCGAAATGTTATTGAACCAGCCATGCAGCTGTTAGATAAGTATGAGCATCCATATGATGTGGTATATACCAACTTTGTGGGAACGATTGTTTATGAAGATAAATGGCAGGTTGCTGTACGGGTTGAAAATGGTGAAATGGTGTAAAATTATGATATGAGAGGATAAGGAAAATGATTGAATCAATTTTTTTAGATTTTTACGGAACGGTAGTGTTTGAGGATGGTGAAATTGTTGCTAAGATTAGTCAGACTTTGTATGAAACAGGCAATGCAGAAAGTGTTGGCGAGATAGGAAGTTACTGGTGGAATCGTTTTAAGACATTATTTGAGAATGCTTATGGGGAAAACTTCAGAACACAGAGAGATATGGAAATTCAGTCGTTGAAGGATACCATAGAACATTTTTCTTCTACTGAAGATGCTATAAAACTTAGTGATGAAATGTTTGAATATTGGATAGCTCCGCCAATTTTTGAAGAATCTAAAGAGTTTTTTGAAAAGTGTCCGGTGCCAATATATATTGTATCGAACATAGATAGAGATGATATATTAAAGGCAATTGAACTTCATGGTTTACAACCGGCTGGAGTTTTTACAAGTGAAGATGCAAAATCATATAAGCCTCGAAAAGAATTATTTGAATTGGCATTGACAAGCACGGGATTGAAACCAGAGCAGGTTGTACATATAGGTGACTCACTAAGTAGTGATGTAAAAGGAGCAGGAGCGTTGGGGATAAATACGATGTGGGTTAATCGAAGTGGGAAGGCTATTCCAGAAGGTGTTGTTTCAATTGTTAGTTTAATGGATATTTTAGATAAAGTGGATTTGTAGTTCATACTGTAAAATAATATTGAGGTGATGTTAGAATGGAGCAAATCGAATTAGTCGAAATCGAAATGAGTTACGCAGACGATATAATGGTATCATAAATTAAGACACTGAAAGAGACATTTCTTAATGAATCTGAT
>ERZ827496.4397-NODE-4397-length-10987-cov-2.482620_pt1 | contig 10987 bp, 11 predicted proteins | sample MGYA00519769_ERZ827496 | MGnify/ENA primary metagenome ERZ827496 (study PRJEB31778, sample SAMEA3449327) | human gut metagenome | biome: human gut; feature: human-associated habitat; material: faeces | place: United Kingdom | collected 2010/2012 ...
CCTGGTATATCATCTATCATACAAAAGTGGGGTTTGCGGTACGTACAATCGGCGGAAACCAGATGGCTGCACGTTACGCAGGCATACAGGTGAGAAAAATACAGACTTGGGTGTTCTTGTTCGCGGGTGCACTTGCCGGCCTTGCCGGCGCGGTCATGGTCGTCGGCGTCGAGGGCCGTATGCGGATCAGTGCGGGCGAGACCATGGGCTTTATGGGCTTCCTTGCTGCAGGAATGGCCGGAAACAACCCGCTTTTGCTGATCCTGTCCGCCTTACTGATCGGCGGTTTGACCGTCGCCGGTAACGGCATGGAGATCAACACCGGGCTTCCGGCGGCGACAATGCAGATTTTGATCATGCTCGTTTTGCTGACAATTATGACGGTGGGAGGAAAGAGAAAGGCATGAATGAACTAACAACGATTCTCATTTGCATGGTCAGCGCAGGAACTCCCATCATTTACGCGCTGCTTGGAGATCTGATTGGCCAACGAACCGGCATCACCAGCCTGAGCGTAGAAGGAAGCATGCTTTGTGGCGCATGTGTAGGCTTTGCCGTAGCAGCCGGGAGCGGAAGCCTGTTTTTGGCTGTTTTGTGCGCAGCGATTGCAGGCGGCTTGATTGGGCTGATCCAAGCGTTTCTTTCCATCTCCAGAAAAAGCAACATGATGGCGACCGGATTTATCCTGATTTTCTTTGCGCAGGGCCTGACCACCTTTTTTGGAAGATCGCAGCTCGGCGTCAGCCTTGGAAAGTCGTTTTCCCTCGCCATTCCGGTTCTGAGCAAGATTCCGGTGATTGGGCCGGCCTTTTTTCAGCAGGATATTCTGACGTATATCGCTTATGTACTTCCGGTGTTGGCTTGGTGGTTCCTGACAAAAACAAGAACGGGGCTGGTGCTCTGTTCTGTGGGGGAACGGCCTGATGTCACAAGAGCGTACGGGTATAACCCGGTGGTTCTGCAATACGGAGCGGTTATTTTTGCAGGTGTTCTGGCTGGAATCGGCGGGGCACATATGAGCGTGATCTATGCGATGAGTTGGGCAAACAACATGATCAACGGACGGGGAATTATTGCCTCCTCTCTGGTGATCCTCTGCTCGTGGAAGCCGCAGCGAGCATACCTTGCGGCGTATCTGTTTGGCCTGGCACAGGCGCTGCAGATATTCTTCCAGATCCACGAAGTGCCCATTTCCATGTATGTGACATTGATGATGCCCTACCTGTTTACATTGGTCGCTCTGGCAATTATTTCGACGTCCAAAAAGCCGTCGATGCCGGAACAACTGAAAATTATTACTTAAAGAAAAAGGACGGAGGAAAAACAATGAAAAAAGTAGTAGAATCTAAAACAGGAAAATTTTATTTGAAAAAAGGTGTAGTTCTTGGAAAATACATTGTTATTTCTGATACAGCAGGAACTTTAACAATGATCGATACAACAAATGATAAAGTTACAGATACAAAGGATATTGGAGAAGCTTTTTCTGGTAATATCACTTATGATGAAATGACAGGAACAATTTATTTTGTAGCAGGAACAAATGATCTGTACGGTATCAAAGTATCAGCTGATGGAAAATTAAAAGATGAGAAAAAAGTCAGATTATATGAAACAGGATATTCCTCAACTACACCAGAAGTATATAATGGAAAAGTTTATGTATCTGGATCAAAAGGAAAAGCATTTCAAGATAAAGGATATATGGCAGTTGCAGATGTAAGTTCTGATAAGTATAAAGTAAATTATACAGTAGAATTATCTAATTATTCTCAGTGTGAACCAACAATTGTAAAAACAGGGGAAAATTCTGTGCGTGTATATTTCACAATTAATGATGAACCAGGTGGAATTTATGCAATTGAAGATTCAAAAGATGCAACATCAGCAACATTGGAAACAGTTTATGAACCAACTGGGGACATAAAGAATACAGGATGTATGAGTGATGTAGTGGTTGATGAAGATGGTACAATTTATTTTGCAAATGATTCTAAATATATTATGTCAGTAGGCAAAAAAGTTGAAGATACAAAAAAACCAGTCACAAAAACAGTAAAAAGCACAAGAAGCGTAAAACTGACATGGAAAAAGAAAAAATCCGCCAAAGGCTATGTTATTTACGCCAAAGCAGGAAAAGGTAAATACAAAAAAGTAACAACCGTAGGAAAGAAAACATCAAAGACGATCAAAGTCAATAAAGACTCATCCTACAAATTTAAAGTAAAACCATACAAACTAACAAAGAAAAACAAAAAGAAATATTTTAAAGCCTATGCAGCCAAAGCCAAATTCGGAAGCAAGACAGTTAAAGTAACATTTAAAAATGTCACAGGATATGCAAGCTACAAAGTGCAGATGAAAGCAGGAAAAGCAGCATATAAGACAGTAAAAACAACAACCAAAGGCGGAACGATCACATATACAAAGAAAAAAGCCAAAGTAGGAACAACTTACAAATTCTGCTTAAAAGGAATCAATAAGGTAAATGGAAAAACTGTTTCCGTAACGATCAAATAGAAGTACTGGATAAAATACAAAAAAGGGCTTGATTTTCAAAAAGAATCATTGTATCCTATAACCAGTGAAGTTACTGACAAGGGCGTCAAACAATTAGTTTCATATTGTTTGTCGCCCCTTTTTTTCTACTATCAGTTAGATAATAGAAGAAAAATATATAGATTATGCTTCAAATGTAAGAGAAGAAAGGAAGAACTCTATGAAGGAAAAAATCAATGTATCAGAAATCTTCGGATCCCACGTATTTAACGACAGTGTTATGAAAGCACGTCTTCCAAAGGCCGTTTACAAAGATCTGAAAAAGACAATCGAAGAAGGAACAGAATTAAATCCAGCAATTGCAGACGTAGTTGCGAATGAGATGAAAGAATGGGCTATTGAAAAGGGTGCTACACATTATACTCACTGGTTCCAGCCATTAACAGGTGTGACAGCAGAGAAACATGACGCTTTCATTAACCCAACAGACGATGGTAAAGTTTTACTTGAGTTCTCAGGAAAAGAACTGATCAAAGGTGAACCAGATGCATCTTCATTCCCATCTGGTGGATTAAGAGCAACATTTGAAGCAAGAGGATATACAGCATGGGATTGTACATCACCAGCATTCATCAAAGAAACAGATAATGCTTGTATCTTATGTATTCCAACAGCATTCTGTTCATACAAAGGTGAAGCATTAGACAAGAAGACACCACTTCTTCGTTCTATGCAGGCATTAGATATCCAGACAACAAGATTATTAAATGTATTAGGAAATAAGAATGTGAAACGTGTTAGCACATCCGTTGGACCAGAACAGGAATATTTCTTAGTTGATGAAGAAAAATATAAACAGAGAAAAGACTTGATCTTCACTGGACGTACATTATTCGGAGCAATGCCTCCAAAAGGTCAGGAAATGGATGACCATTACTTTGGAATCATCAAACCAAGAATCGAAGGATTCATGAAAGATTTAAATATCGAAGCATGGAAACTTGGAATCAGTGCGAAGACAGAACATAACGAAGTAGCTCCAGCACAGCACGAATTAGCACCAATCTATAACTCAAACAACGTGGCAACAGACCACAACCAGTTATTAATGGAAACAATGAGACGTGTAGCAAGACGTCATGGATTAAAATGCTTACTTCATGAGAAACCATTTGCAGGAATCAATGGATCAGGAAAACATAACAACTGGTCTATGGTAACAAATGAAGGAAAGAACCTGTTAGATCCAGGAAAAACTCCTCATGAAAACCAGCAGTTCTTACTGATCTTAGCATCTATTATTGCAGCAGTGGATAAACATGCAGATTTACTTCGTATGTCAGCTTCCACACCAGGAAATGACCACAGATTAGGAGCAAACGAGGCACCTCCAGCAATCATCTCTATCTTCCTTGGAGATCAGTTAGAAGATGTTGTAAAACAGCTTGTAACAAGAGGTGAGGCGACAGAATCCAAACATGGAGACAAATTAGCATCTGGTGTTCATTCATTACCAGCATTTGAGAAAGATGCAACAGACCGTAACAGAACATCACCATTCGCATTTACAGGAAACAAATTCGAATTCCGTATGGTAGGTTCTACACAGTCTATCTCTGATCCAAACGTTGTATTAAATACAATCGTAGCAGATGTCTTTGCAGATGTATGTGACAGATTAGAGAAAGTAGAAGGCGGAGTTGAAGCAGTAGCTATGGAAGCTCACGAGATCACAAAAGAATTATTAACACAGCATCAGAGAGTTATCTTTAATGGTAACGGATATTCTGACGAATGGGTAGCTGAAGCTGAGAGAAGAGGACTTCCAAACTTACACAGCATGGTAGATGCAATCCCAACATTAACAACAGATAAAGCAGTTAAGATGTTTGAGAAATTTGGAGTATACACAAAAGAAGAATTAGAATCTCGTGTTGAAGTATTATATGAACAGTATTCTAATACAATTAACATTGAAGGACTTGCAACATTAGATATCGCTAAGAAACAGATTGTTCCAGCAGTTATGAAATACCAGAGAAAACTTGCAAATGGCGTTGCTGAATTAAAGACAGTTGGTGTTGACAGCTCTGTACAGGAAAAATTGTTAGAAGATATCACAGCAAACTTAAAAGATCTGTTTGCAGCGATCAACAAGTTAGAAGCTGATATTCCAGAAGCTCAGGCATTAGAAAGTGAAGCTCAGGCTCGCTGCTATCATGATACGATTTTCACAGATATGAGTGCCGTACGTGAACCAGCAGACAAACTGGAAATGTTAGTAGCAAAAGAAGACTGGCCAATGCCAAGTTACGGAGATCTGATTTTCGAAGTATAATAATTACATAGTTTGTAAAACTTCTTAATACACAAAGAGAAAGCAGCAGAGAAATCTGTTGCTTTCTTTTTGTGTATCAATCATTGTTTGAAAAATATTCCAGAATATATTTTTTGAAATTTCATATTCTAAAGAAAAAGAATATCTTACAAAATTAGAAAAGAGGAAGAATATGAAAAAGAAATTTTTTGCATATATGATCATAGGGATTCTTCTGTTCACATTTCTGGCACAAGGGAAGGGAACAAAGACATACTGGTTTCAGATTGCAAGTCAGGGTGAAGGGGAAAGTGGCTTTTTAACCAACAGTAATTTGAATCAAAAGAAAGTTTATTTAACCTTTGATGACGGACCATCCGATCATACGGCACAGATTCTTGATATTCTAAAGAAACATAAGGTAAAGGCGACATTCTTTGTCGTAGGAAAAGAAACGGAACATGCCAAGAAAATGTATCAAAGAATCGTGTTAGAAGGTCATACATTGGCAATGCATTCCTACAGTCATAATTATGATCAGATTTATGCGAATGTAGGTGCATTTTCGAAAGACCTTATGAAACTACAGAAATATTTATATGATCTAACAGATGTAAAGCCATATATTTACCGGTTTCCGGGTGGCAGCAGTAATCATTGCGCAAAAAATATAAAACCGTATATCCGGTATGTGAACAAAAAGGGATTACTTTATTTTGACTGGAATGCATTGAATGAAGATGCGGTTAATTTTGAACAAAGTCCTCAGCAGTTAAACAAGAAGATTTTAAAGGATGTCAGGAGACAGAAAACAAGTATTGTATTAATGCATGACCTTCATGAGACAACAAATACAGTGAAAGCATTAGATCCGCTGATCAAAACATTGAAAAAAGAAGGGTATCAGATCCTTCCGATCACTAAAAATACTAAGCCGCTCCATCATGTATCCATTGACAAATAATGGGCTTTCACGTAGAATATGTTCGGTAAAGGATTTATTTTACGTGAGGAGAATGACATGATCATAAAAAGTGTAAATTTAGAAACTGTCTGTGGGATCACAAGTAAATTACCAGACAATACATTGCCAGAAGTGGCATTTGCTGGAAAATCAAATGTAGGAAAATCATCACTGATCAATGCACTGATGAACCGCAAATCTTACGCGAGAATTTCAGCACAGCCTGGAAAGACACAGACGATCAATTATTACAATATTAACGAAGAACTTTATTATGTAGACCTTCCAGGATATGGATTTGCGAAAGTAACACAATCCGTCAAGGAAAAATGGGGACACATGATCGAAAATTACTTACAGACATCAAAACAGCTAAAAATGGTCTTTTTACTGATCGATATCAGACATAAGCCATCAAAGAACGATGTTATGATGTATGACTGGATTCTTCACAATGGATATCGTCCAGTGATCATTGCAACAAAGCTTGACAAGCTGAAGAGAAGCCAGGTGCCAAAACATCTAAAAGAGATCCGCACAGAGCTTCAGATGGATAAGGAAACACCAATTTTCCCATTCTCAGCATTATCAAAACAGGGAAGAGATGAGATCTGGGATTTCATTGAGTCAATGGTGCTTAAACAAGAAGAAGCCGAATAATTATTTATTCGGCTCGTCAAATAACAATTTTTCAATTAGCATAGAATAGACATCGGAGTGTTTTTTCTCCCAATGGTCACATATGTAAACTGCCTGGTCTCTTGAGACAACATTTAAGTTGATCTCAAGGAGCAGGTTTTCTTTTTCTCTGATCTTAAGATTTACGGTATATTCGTCTCCTTTGGATGGATAAAAATCAGCAGTCACACTGGCTTCCTTACGAAGCTCATATTCTTTTTCTTTTAAAAACTGAGCGATATCTTCTTTGATAGAGTTTGGAATCTGGTATTCAAACATCTCAATTGCTTCAGATCCCTCGTCACTGAGCGCGTAGTGGCTCATATTACGAATCTGCTTGACTCTGAGCATATTTTCTTCCTCTAACTCATGAAAAGCTCTCTGAACAGTAAAATAATTGGTATATCCCTTATCAAGGATAAATTCAGAAATCTGTGAATTGCTCAAAGGGAAATCTACCTTCTCAATTAAATATAAAATCATAAGCTTATAAAGTGTTAATTGTTCTTGTTCCATGGCTGATCTCCTTTGATTTATCGATAAAAGTCACTATGAAAAATTATAACACCACATGATTTTTCTTGCAACTTATGAATGAAAAGTTAAAAATGACAGATAATAACGCTGAGGTGATAAGAATGAAAAGAAAGTACCAGTGGATCTTATGTGCAGGACTGATCATTTTTGTGATCGCAGCGTTTTGTGTCTTAGTATCCAAAGATAACAAGGAAGAAGTAAAAGGTGCATTTGTAAGAGAAGGAGGATATCAAAGTGAATGTTTATATCAAAGCGCAAGAAAGTGTATGTCTTGTGCATCCAGAGATTAAAATAAAGGATATCATGTCCCTGTACTGCACCGACAAGGATTTGGAACAGAAAATAAAGAATCAAAGTGTTTATCATTTTATAGGAGATCATGATCAGAGAAAATGTTTTTCTGTTTTGATGTTAGTTGAAGTGATAAAACAGGTGGATAAGACATTAGATGTGATCAATTTAGGTGCCGAAGATTTTATTATATATTACAAGAGAAAACAAGAAGAATCAAAGATTTTTCATTATGGAAAGATAGTCTTTGTAATTTTAGTCGCATTTTTTGGTGCAAGTTTTTCAATTATGACATATAACACGGATGTTGGAATCGAAGAATTGTTTTATAACGTTTATGAAATGATCATGGGACAGGCACCAGATGGTCCAAATATTCTTCATATTTCTTATGCGGCAGGATTGGCGATTGGGATCATTCTATTTTTTAATCATGCAGGTAAGATCAAGTTAAATGATGATCCAACACCATTTGAAGTACAGATGAGGCTTTACGAGAGAGATGTGAATGATACATTGATGATCAATGCAGGGCGGAAAGGGGAAGAAGCAGATGTGGATTCGTAGTTTCTTTCTGATCTTTTACGGATTGTGTGCAGGCGGCTTGATCGCAGCCAGTTTTCTGGCATTTTTGAGTATGTTAGGTGTGATCCCGAGATTAGCAGGATTGACGAAGAGTATGAAAAACGCCAGAATGTATGAAAGTTTTGTGGCACTTGGAGGGATTCTTGGGACATTGGTCTTTCTTTATCGCTGGCAGATCAAAGCTGGATACCCGCTTCTTGTACTGTATGGATTGTTTGGAGGAATCTTTGTGGGATGTATGATCGGAGCTTTGGCAGAAACGATCAAAAGTCTTCCGATCTTTTCAAGAAGATTAAATTTGAGATCAGGGATTCCATATGTAATCTATGGGATCGCATTTGGAAAAATGCTAGGATGTTGGCTTTATTTTTATATATTTTCATAAAATGAAGAAAGGGTGATACAAGTGAAAAAAGAACCAAGCAAAGAAGAATATCAACAGATCGTGAAAAATCTTACACCAAAACATAATAGTCTGTTAAATTGCACAAAAGCGTTTGTAACGGGTGGGACATTTTGTGTTCTTGGTGAAGTTATGAAGCAGTTAATGATGAAATATTTGAATCTCTCCAAGAAAGATTCATTATTATATGTGACAATTGAATTGATCTTACTAAGTGTCTTATTAACAGGATTTAATTTCTATGGAAAAATTACAAAATTTGGCGGTGCAGGCGGGCTTGTGCCGATTACGGGATTCGCAAATTCAGTGGCTTCAGCTGCAATCGAATATCAGAAAGAAGGACAGGTTTTTGGTATTGGCGTTAAGATTTTTACGATCGCAGGACCGGTGATCTTATATGGAATCTTCTCATCATTTGTTGCTGGATTGATTTATTTATTCACAAAGCAATGGGGGTGGTTTCTATGACATCGATTTGTGGTATGCAGAGTCTAAAGTTTGAGAATGCGCCGTACTTAAAAGGCTGGGCATCAGTTGCAGGGAAGAAAGAAGGGGAAGGTCCTCTGGGAAATCTGATCGATCAGATCATTGAAGATCCATACTTTGGACAAGAAAGCTGGGAATTGGCAGAAGGCCGTTTTATGAAACAGGCAGCAATGCTTGCGATCAGTAAAGCTGATCTTCATAAGAAGGATATCCGTTACGCGTTTGCGGGTGATCTTTTGGAACAGAATACAGCAACGTTTTCTGGAATGAAAGAACTAGGGATACCGTTGTTTGGACTTTTTGGAGCATGTTCAACGGTAGGAGAAGCGATGTCTCTGGCAGCGATGAGCGTTGCAGGAGGGTTTGCAAAGCATTCACTTGCAATTGCTTCCAGTCATATCGGAAGTGCTGAAAAACAGTTCCGTTTTCCATTAGAATATGGAAATCAAAGACCATTTTCGGCAACATGGACTGTTACAGGGTGTGGAGCGGCAATAGTTACAAAAAGAAAAGGATTTGCAAGAATTACAGGAGTAACAACGGGAAAGATAATTGACTATGGAGTGAAGGATGCCCAGAATATGGGGGCATGTATGGCTCCGGCTGCAACCGATACCATTTACCGCAATTTTCAGGATCTTGGACGAACCCAGGAGGATTACGATCAGATCATAACAGGTGATCTTGGATATATTGGTCAATCCATACTTTTTGATCTAATGAAAAGCAGAGGATATGATATCAGAAAAAAACATATGGATTGTGGAATGACAATCTTTGACCAGGAGACGCAGGATACACATGCCGGCGGAAGCGGCTGTGGATGCGCAGCGTCAACACTGGCTTCTTATATTCTGCCAAAGCTTGAGAATGGAGAATGGAGAAAGATACTCTTCGTGCCGACCGGTGCATTGATGTCAACAGTCAGCTTCAATGAAGGAGCAAGTGTGCCTGGAATTGCGCATGCGATTATGATCGAACACTGTTGAAAAGCCCTATTATAATAGGAAGAAGTAAAAAATGTGCTAAGTGTGTGTTAAAAAAAAGAAAAGGAATAGAAAAATGGATTATATAAAAGCATTTTTAATCGGAGGTCTCATCTGCGCTGCAGTGCAGATTCTTCTGGACAGAACAAAGCTGATGCCGGGACGTGTTATGGTATTACTCGTCTGTACAGGCGCAGTGCTTGGATTTATCGGGGTATACGAACCATTTGTGAAATTTGCAGGAGCAGGTGCAAGCGTTCCACTTCTTGGATTCGGAAATGTCCTGTGGAAAGGTGTGAAGGAAGCTGTTGATAAAAATGGATTCCTAGGAATTTTCCTGGGGGGATTCAAGGCAAGTGCAGCCGGGATCAGTGCAGCACTGATTTTCGGATACCTGGCTTCATTGATTTTTGAACCAAAAATGAAGAAATAAACAAGAAATCACAATAATGTTATAAGGTTCATAAAAATATGCATGAAAATAACTTGACAGTAAAAGAAAAATAAAATATCATTAATTGGGTGTTAAAGGCAATAAGATAAGACGATACAAGGAGGCACGGCAGGACAGATTTTTTATCTCAGGTGTCTCTTTCATTATGTAAAAGGACGAGTTAAAGATGATTGATATACATAGCCATATCTTGCCTGGAGTTGATGATGGAGCGTCTTCGATGAAAGAAAGTCTTCATATGCTTTCTATGGCAAGAAGACAGGGAATCACAGATGTGTTTGCAACTTCACATTATTCCAAAGCGTTTCCAAACAGAGATCCGGAGAAGTTGAGACGGCTTCGGGATGAGCTGATGAGTCGCGCAAACCGTCCGGTGAAAGGTCCGGATGGAAAGATAAAGCGAAGACAGCCAATTCGAATCTGGACAGGACAGGAGATTTTTTATTCTAATAGTGTTATACGTCTGCTTGAAGAGGGAAAACTGCTTACGTTGGCAGACAGTAATTATGTATTGGTTGAGTTTATGCCTTCAGTACCGTATTCTGAGATATGTACAGCAGTGAGGAATCTGTCAAGAGCAGGGTATGCTCCGGTAGTTGCTCATGCAGAGCGGTATCGCTGTCTTAGAAAAGGTAAGCGTGTAGAAGAACTGATTGACCTGGAAGCATTGATCCAGATGAATTACAGATCCGTCAGCGGTGACTGGAAGGATTCGACAGCACGCTGGTGTAAGGATAATCTGAAAAAAAAGAATATCCATTTCATGGGAACCGATATGCACAATATC
>ERZ827496.4402-NODE-4402-length-10974-cov-3.903288_pt1 | contig 10974 bp, 9 predicted proteins | sample MGYA00519769_ERZ827496 | MGnify/ENA primary metagenome ERZ827496 (study PRJEB31778, sample SAMEA3449327) | human gut metagenome | biome: human gut; feature: human-associated habitat; material: faeces | place: United Kingdom | collected 2010/2012 ...
CGTACTTGCCGAAAATGATGTGGCCGGACTGCTCGCCGCCGATCAGATGGCCGTTGGCGCGCATATTCTCCGCGACGTACTTATCGCCGACATCGGTCTTTTCATAGCCGATGCCCGCCGCATCGAGCGCCTTGTACAGGCCGAGATTGGACATGACCGTCGTGACGACCTTGGAATTGCCGAAGCGGCCCTCCGTCTGCATATTACGCGCGCAGACATAGAGGATCTTGTCGCCGTTGACGACCGAGCCGTTTTCATCCACGGCCAGGCAGCGGTCAGCGTCGCCGTCGAAGGCAAAGCCCACATCCAGACCGTTGAGACGGACGTGCTTTTGCAGGTTCTCGATGTGCGTCGAGCCGCAGTCACAGTTGATGTTCGTGCCGTCGGGCGTGTTGCCGATCACATAGGTATCCGCGCCGAGTGCATCAAAGATGTTTTTGGCCATCATCCACGTGCTGCCGTTGGCGCAGTCAAGACCGACCTTCATGCCCTTGTACGAGTGCGTGGACAGGCTGATAAGATAGCCGATATAGCGGTTGCGGCCGGCGGAATAGTCCTGCGTGCGGCCGATATTCGCCCCCGTGGCAAACGGAATCTCCTGATTGCCGTCGAGATACGCCTCGATCTCATCGATGACGCTCTGCTCCATCTTCTCACCGGCGCTGTTGAGCAGCTTGATGCCGTTGTCCTTGTAGGGGTTGTGGCTGGCGCTGATCATGATGCCGCAGTCAAAATCGTCCGAGCGGACGATATACGACACGCTCGGCGTCGTCGTGACGTGCATAAGATAGGCGTCCGCGCCCGAGGCCGTCAGGCCGGCGGACAGGGCATTTTCGAACATATAGCTGGATCTGCGGGTATCTTTGCCGATCACGACCGAGCACTTGTGCTCCCGGCCGTAATACCAGCCGAGAAACCGGCCGATCCGGTAGGCGTGTTCCACGGTCAGGTCAACGTTGGCCTCGCCGCGGAAGCCGTCGGTACCGAAATATTTGGACATGAATGCTTTCCTCCGATCAAAATCACCCGCAAAATACAGCAGGCAACTATTTATTATAACTGCGCAGCAGCGGCTTCGTCAAGATAAACCTCAACATCCGTGTGCAGCTGCAGGAATGACGCGGGGGTAAACGTCTCCGGGCGGCCGGTGAGCGTGGCGTTGACCGCCTTCACGCAGCGCGCGCCGAAGGCGACAAGCACGATCTTTTTCGCGCCGAGAATCGTATGGATGCCGATCGTGATGCCCTGCTCCGGCGTCTGCGCAAGCGAACCGAAGGCCGGGGCCGCGGCCTCGCGCGTGACCTCCGCGAGCTTTGCGATGTGCGTCTTTTCGCCAAAGCCGGCGCCCGGCTCATTGAACGCAACATGGCCGCGCTCACCCAGACCAAGGATTACAAGATCGAGCCCTCCGGCTGCATGAATGGTGTCATCATATGCTGCCGCGTTCGCATCGTCCGCATCCGGGTCGGGTGCGTGCACGGCCGCAAACGGCTTTGCCGCCGTGAGCACCTGAAACGCCGCCCCCACCGCGTGCACGCCCTTACCGGCCGCACCGCAGTATTCACACGCCTGAAAGAGCGTCGCTTTGTCAAAGGCGAGGTCGCTCTTTGCAAGTGCGCCGAGCACTTCCTCCGGAAGATCCACCGCCGAGACGGCAATGTTCGCCTCCGGCTTGTGCGCGAGCACATCCGCGACCAGCGCAGTCAGCTCTTTTGTAACATTCTGTTTTGTTCCGATGATCGTTTTCATGGTTTGTTACCTCCCATACCGTCATCGCGGCCGCGCTCAGAGCGTGACCGTACCGTCAAACACAAAGGCCGCAGGGCCGGTCATATACAGCAGGTTCTGCGACCGATCCCACGCGATGTGAAGCTTGCCGCCGCGCAGGAGCACATCCGCCTCGTCACCGCACTTACCCAGCCGCGCCGTTACCGCCAGCGCAGCCGTGGAGCCCGTGCCGCAGGCGAGCGTCTCTCCGCTGCCGCGCTCCCACACGCGCACGCGCAGCGTGTGGTCATCCACGACCTCGACAAACTCGATGTTCGCCCGTGCGGGGAACACCGCATGGTTTTCAAACGCGGGGCCGATGCGCGGGAAATCCAGCGCCATGGCATCGTCCACGTAAGTAACGCAGTGCGGGTTGCCGGTGTTCACGGACGAGACGATCCATGTTTCTCCGAGCACATCGATCGGCTGCTCGAGGAAGGTCTCCCCCGCTGCCGCGACCGGGATCTTCTCCGGCCGAAACTCCGGACTGCCCATGCACACGCGCACAGTCTCGACCGCGCCGTCGGCCACATTCAGCCAGAGCGTCTTGATGCCGGCGCGTGTCTCGATCGTAAGCTCGGTCTTGTCCGTCAGGCCGCGGTCATGGACATATTTGCCCACGCAGCGGATGGCGTTGCCGCACATCTCGGAGCGTGAACCGTCGGCATTGTACATTTCCATGCAAAAATCCGCGACCTCCGACGGGCAGATCAGCACGAGACCGTCGCCGCCGATGCCGAAATGGCGATCCGACAGCCGGATCGCCGCACGCGACGGATCGGGCACAGTCTCGGTGAAGCAGTTGACATAGATATAGTCATTGCCGCAGCCCTGCATTTTTGTAAACTGCATATGCAGCACCTCCAGTTCGGTATATTTCGCACAAAACGGGCAAACTAACGCCACCCGGAAAGGCGGTCATTCTATGGCGATCATTCTCATTCGAACGCTGATCTTATTTCTCTCGCTCATCCTGGCCATGCGGCTCATGGGCAAGCGCCAGCTCGGCGAGCTGGAGCTGTCCGAGCTCGTGGTGGCGGTGCTGGTCGCGGACATTGCTTCCATCCCACTGCAAAACCCGTCCCTGCCGCTGAGCTACGGGCTCATCCCGCTGCTGGTGCTGTTTTGCTGCGAGCTCATCATCTCCGGCCTGACATACCGGAGCGTTCGCCTGCGCAAACTGCTCTACGGGCGGCCGAATCTCATCATCGAGCACGGGCACATCGCACAGCAAGCCATGCATCGCAACCGCTTCACGCTCGACGAGCTGACGCAGGAGCTGCGCAATCAGGGCATTCTTGACATTGCAAGCGTAGAGTATGCCGTGCTGGAGACAAACGGCCGTCTCAACATCATCCTCACGCCGGAGCAGCAGCCGGTCACGGCCACGCAGATGGGCGTCACGCCGGACGACACCGGCTACTTCTCCATCCTCATCAACAACGGGCGCATCATCGACAAGAATCTCAAGCGCATGGGGCGCGACGAGCGCTGGCTGCAAAAGCAGCTGCAGCAGCGCGGCGCACAAAGCGTTCAAGACGTCTATCTGCTGATGCTCAACGACGCGGGGCAAATCTATTTTTCCGCAAAGGAACCGATATGAAAAAGGAAATCATTGCATGCGCGCTTCTGCTCACGCTTGCCGCCGGCTGCGTCTGCAACATCCGGTATCTGAACCGGCTCTGCACGCAGCTGGATGACGCTGCGGCGCAGGCGGAAGCATGCTGTGCCGCCCATGACACGGACAGCGCCGCCGAAGCGCTGCGCACGGCGGCCGAACACTGGCACGCAGCCGAGGGCTATGCCCACTGTATGCTGCCGCATGAGAGCACAGACGCCGTGACAGAAGGATTCTGTCAGGCCGTGCGTGCGCTCGAGAGCGGCGCACCGTCCGCCGCGGCGGACATTGCCCTGCTGCGTCTGCGCATCCAGGGTCTCGCCGACGGGGAGCGCGTCGCGCTCGGCAATGTGTTTTAGCCGCGGTCGTTGAGGAGCTTCGTCAACTCCTGCATGAAGGTGTCGATGTCCTTAAACTGGCGGTAAACGGAGGCAAAGCGCACGTAGGCGACCTCATCGATATTCTTGAGGCGCTTCATGACCATCTCGCCGACCTGCTCGGTCGTGATCTCGCGCTCGAGCGCACTCTGCAGCTCCTGCTCGATCTCGTCGGCGATCTGCTCCAGCACCGGCAGCGGCACCTTGCGCTTGTCGCAGGCGCGCACCATGCCGTTGATGAGCTTGCTCTTATCAAAGCTCTGGCGGCTGCCGTCGCGCTTGATGACGACGAGTGGGAGCGTTTCAATGATCTCATAGGTCGTAAAGCGCTTCTGGCAGGCAAGGCACTCGCGGCGGCGGCGGATGGTCGCGCCCTCCTCCGCCGGGCGGGAATCAATGACCTTGCTCTCGGCAAAGCCGCAAAACGGGCATTTCATACGTTGCATCCTCCATGTAATTGGTTTCCGGTTACTTTACATAATTCCGTACAGTACTATATCACAGCCGAACTGCTTTTGCACGAAAAATTTCGCCATATCTGGTGTTTTTCCCATCAGATATGGCAATTTCTCCACTAAATGTACAGTTTTTGGAATTCTTCGCGCGTCATGAGTGCATTGAGCACCTCGAGCAGCGCGTTCGTGCTCAGATGCTCGGGCAGGTCAAGCTGTGCGAGCAGGCGCTGCCGGGCGGCCTTGCTGTCCGCGCCGCCGGTGAGCCCGGCGGCATAGAGATCCGCCTTCGTAATACGCGCGCCCGCAGCCGGTGTCTCCTCCCCTTCAATGGTCGCACCCGCGCGGCGCAGCGCCTCGAGCAGCACATCCGGGCGCATTCCCTCCACGCCGAGCTTGCCCTCCTTGGAGGCGGTGCGCTTGCGCCGCTCCTTTCCGGCAATATCCGGGATATAGGCGTGCTTGACCTGCGTCGGGTCGATGGCGCCGCGCAGGTAGTTGCGGATGACAAAGCCTGCGCCGTCACTGTCCGTGAGCACGATGATGCCGCGCGTCTCGGCCAGACGGCGCAGCAGCGCAAGCCGCTGCCTGTCATGGAAGATGCCGAAGCCGGAGGTCTCGAGAATGGGCGCGTCGACGATCTGCGCGAGGGTATTTTTATCATACCGCCCCTCGACGATGATGGCCTCGCGGATGCGGATCATGCCGCACCTCCCACGGCAATGCGCAGCAGCAGCTCCTTGAGCAGCGCCATATCATCCGCGCCGCTGCTTTTCATGGCGAAGTCCGCCTGCGCGCACAGGCGCACAGCCTCCTCAAGCTGACGGCCGGTGAATTTCCGCGCCGAGCGCAGGAGGTTTTCCGCGATGAAATCATACGGCACACCGAGCATCTCGCGCAGCTCGCTCGTGCCGATACCGGCGCGGCGCGCAAGGCGGGCGGCGTAGAGCCTGCGCATCTGCTGACCGATGACGGCGAGCAGGAAGATCGGCGTGTTGGACTTATCGGCCAGCAGGTCTGCGAGGATGCGCATCGCACCGTCATAGTCCTGATTGGCCAGACAGTCGGTCAATTCATACACGACCGCCTCCGGAATGCGCTGCGCCACGGCGAGGATGTCCGCGCGCGTGACCGTATCGCCCTGCGCATAGGCCGCGATCTTGTCGATCTCCGGGATCATGGTGTTCATGAGGCCACCGGTAAAGAAGATGAGCTGGCGCGCATCCTCGGGCGAGATGTTTTTCCCGTGCGCGGCAAAGTGCTTGCCGACCCACTGCACGAGCGCAGACTCCCCCTGCGCGGTAAACTGCACAAGCTGTCCGTTCTTTTTGAAGGCCTTGGTCGTCTTCAGGCGTCCGTCCGGCTCAAACGCCGTGTCCATGACGAACACGAGCGTGCAATAGTCCGGCAGGTCGCTGATGACCCGGACGAGCGCCTCGGCTTCTTCCTCGCGGCATTTGTTCGTGTCATAGCCGCGCACCTCGACGAGTGTGCGCTCGCTGAGAAACGGCACGGCGTCGATCGCATCGGCCAGCGCCTGAAAATCGAGCTCAGCGCCGTCAAAGCGGCGGTAGCTGAAATCGTCCTCCCCGCCGGGAATGCAGAGCTTTTTGAGCTGCAGCAGATACTGCTCACGCAGATAATCCTCCCGTCCCCAGAGCAGATACAGGCACCCGGGGCCCTGTTGGCGCAGCGCGCGCAGCTGAACTTTATAGTCTTGAATTTCCTGCTTCTTTTTTCCTTTTGCCATAACGTTTCCTCACGAGAGATGCACCGTGACGTCGCCCATGCGGTCGGTGCGGTAAATGGGTATGTCGTGCGCCTGCAGGCGCGCAAGGGTCTCGGCCGTCGGGTGGCCGTAATTGTTGTAGCCGACGGAAATGATCGCAGCGTCCGGCGCGATGGCGTCGAGCCACACATCGCACGTCGATTTTTTCGAGCCATGGTGACCGACAAGCAGCAGCTCAATATCCGGATAGGTGCAGTCGGCAAGAAACTTCGCCTCCGCCGCGCTGTCCACGTCACCGGGTATCAGCGTGTCATATGTGCCGATCGACGTCAGCACGATCATACTGCCGTCCTCCCGACCTGTACAAGGCTCCGGGTACAGGCGCACCGAAATGCCGCCCGCCGTGAGCGTCTGCTCCATATCCACGCGCACGACCGTCGTGCGGTGCTGCGCGGCAAGGGCGAGAATGTCGCTCAAGGGCGCTTTGGTCGTGTCTGCCTCTGCCGGGATCGCAAGCGTCCGCACCGGCAGCCAGTGCATCAGGCGCAGTACGCCGTTAACATGGTCATCATGCGGATGCGTGAGCACAAGCAGATCCAGACCGCGGTACCCCTGCGCAAGCAGCTTGTGCGCAGCGATGTCCCCCGGATCCTCCACGGTGGAGCGGCCGCCGCAATCGACCATCACGCAGCTGCGCCCGCTCGAAAAGACGACGCTCTGCCCCTGACTGACGTCGAGCGCCGTGACAGTTGACGTGTGCCGCAGCTGCACGGCGCTGACCGTCAGCACCGTGCACAGCGCCAGTACGCTGCACGCAGCCGGAACCCAGCGATGTATGCTCCGACGGCGAGAGATGACCCACGCCGCACCGAACACGCCATACGTAAACACGAGCCACAGCACAACGCTGCGGCTGCCGGTAAAGAGTACCGCCCCCGGGAGCTTGGAGAGCAGCTTTGCCACGGCGAGGATATAGCGCAGCGGCCACGCCGTTACCCAAGCGGCAGCCATGCCGCCCCACGCCCAGAAGAGGCCGAGCAGCGATGCCAGATAGCAGCCGATGAACGCCGCCGGCAGCAGCCACAGGATCAGCAGGTTCGTGACCGGCGCGATGAGAGAAATACTGCCGAAATGCAGTGCCGTGAGCGGCACGGTGAACACCATCGCGCCGACGGAACTCGCCGTTGTGGCAATGAAGAAAGTGCGCACCCTGCGCCGCGGGCGCGAGAGCTTCATCCCCGCGGGCAGCAGCCGGTCGCTGAGCGCGCGGTGCAGCGCACCGGACACGCAAAACAGCCCCGCCATCGACGCAAACGAGAGCTGCAGGCTGACGCTTCCGGCGGCGAAGGGATTCGCCGCAAGCAAGACCGCCAGCGCCGTCAGCAGCGATGTCGGCGGGTCATTCTCTCGCCCGAGCAGCGGCGCAAGCAGCACCAGCGCCGTCATAAACGCCGCGCGCAGCACCGAAGGACTTCCGCCCGCCATGACCGTAAACACGATCATCAGCGGCAGACCGATGATAGCGGTCGTGCGCCGGTTTCCGGTAAAGAGGCGCAAAAAGCCCAGCAGAAACGCCAGATGCAGCCCCGAGACCGCGACCGTGTGCATGATGCCGGTCGTGCTCAGCGGAATGTCGAGATTCTGCGCGTAGAGCGCGGTCTTATCGCCGAGCATGAGCGCCTGCGCAAACGGCAGCACGTCCGCCGGGAACGCCGCCTGTGCGCTCGCCTTGAGCGCATGGGCAACGGTTTTCGGCCAGTAGAGACGGCTGTGTGCCCAGACACCGGTATGTGTGAGCGAGCCCTCCTTAATGTTGCCGATGAGATAGATCCCCTTGGAGGTATAGGCATCCGTCTCCGCCCCATAGCGCTGTGTGGATGGGCGGAGCTTTACGTCCGCCGTGATCTCATCGCCGGGGCGCAGCGCTGCCGCTTCCGCGTCGGGGACATAGAGCCGCGCCTTGCAGTCGGGCACATTCGGGCTCGTGAGCACGACGGTCAGACCATAGCTGTGCTCATAGGCAACGGGATACTCCGTCACGCGCGCCGTGACCGTCTGCACATCACCGGAGACGTTCTGCGCGGGTGTCAGGCGCATGGCCGTGGCCGCGGCATACCACCCGAAGCCGATCGCCGCCGACAGCAGCGCCAGCATCACGCGGCGGCGCGGCGCGCCCGGGAGCAGCAGCGCCGTGAGCGCAAGCACGACCGCTGCCAGCGCTGCGGGAAGCACCCAGTGCCCCGGCAGCAGCAAGTGCGCCAGAAAGATCGCAGCCGAAAAACCGCCTGCGCAATATGCCAGCTTTCGCACGCCGTCGCCCCCTCTTTCTCTGCAGACATTATAAACAAATTCGGCGGCCGGAACAAGTCCCGCCGCCGAATTTCGTTTGCTTACAGCAGCTTCTCACCCATCGGCGCGCCGCCGAGGACGTGGAAGTGCAGGTGATGCACGGTCTGGCCGGCATCGTCACCGCAGTTGGAGATGACGCGGTAGCCGCCGGTCAAGCCCTCCTGCGCGGCGACCTTGGCAATGACCTCAAAGCACTTGGCGACCACGGCGGAGTTTTCCGCCGTGATGGACGCGACCGCGTCAATGTGCTGCTTCGGGATCACGAGAAAATGCACCGGCATCTGGGGATTGATGTCACGAAATGCGTAGACATCGTCGTCATTGTACAGGCAGGTGGAAGGGATCTCCCCCGCCGCGATCTTACAAAACAGGCAATCACTCATGATGAAATCCTCCTTACAGTCCCAGTTTTTCCGCTACGAAATCGTCCACGACGGCCAGCGCGTCATCGATCTTGAGCACCTCGCTGCCGCCGCCCATGGCGGAGTCCGGCTTGCCGCCGCCCTTACCGCCGGCGACCGCTGACACCGCGCGCACCAGATCGCCCGCACGGATGCCCTTGGCCACGGCGTTCTTGCCGCAGACGGCAACAAACGTCACCTTGCTCTCCGTCGCCGTGGCGAGCACCGCGACCGTGTCCGGGTCTTTGTCGCGCAGGAAATCGCCGAGCTTGCGCAGATCGCCGGCCTCAAGATCGGTGCGCGTGGTCGTGATGACCTTGATGCCGCCGATGTTCTTCGAGGCGTAGAGGAAGCGCTCCACGTCACTGTGCAGGATCTTCTCCTTCATGCGCTCAACGCTCTGGCGCGCCTCCTTGAGCTCCGCAGTGAAGCTCTTGGCCTTGGCAAGAATGTCCACCGGCTTCGCGTGCAGCACCTCGGCCGCAGCGTACAGGCGGCGGTTGACCGCCTCCATCTCGTGCAGGTAGGCCTTGCCGGTGATCGCCTCGATGCGGCGCACACCGGATGCGACCGAGCTCTCGCCCGTGATGCGGAACGGTCCGATCTTTGCGGTGTTGTCCACGTGTGTGCCGCCGCAGAGCTCTACGGACTTGCCGCCCATGTTCACGACGCGCACAACGTCGCCGTACTTCTCGCTGAAGAGCGCCGTGGCACCGGCGGCCTTCGCCTGCTCCATGGTCATCCCGGACACGGTGACATCCATGCCGTCGAGGATCCAGTCGCTGACGATCTCGTTGATGCGCTGCAGTTCATCGGGCGTGACGGCCGAAAAATGCGTCAGGTCAAAGCGCAGGCGGTCCGGCTCGACGAGTGAGCCCGCCTGATGCACATGATCACCCAGCACCTCGCGCAGCGCGGCCTGCAGCAGATGCGTGGCCGAGTGTGCGCGCATGATCGCCTTGCGGCGGTCAACATCGATGCGCGCCGTGACAGTCTGCTCGACCTGCAGGCGGCCAGAGCGCAGCACACCATGGTGCAGGAACTTGCCAGCCTTGTCCTTCTGGACATCCGTCACCTCAAAGAGCGCACCGTCGGCTGCAATGACGCCGTGGTCGGCCACCTGACCGCCCATCTCGGCGTAAAACGGCGTGCAGTCGAGCACGAGCACGCCCTGCTTGCCGGCATCGATCTCCGAGCAGACCTCACCGTCGCAGACGATGGCGAGGATCGTGCCCTGATCCTCCGCACGGTCATAGCCGGTGAACTGCGTCGGCGTCGGGTCAAGGCCGAGATCCACACCGGCCCACGCCAGATCGCCGAGCGCCTCGCGCGCTTTTCTCGCGCGCACGCGCTGCTGCTCCATGAGCTCGCGGAACGCATCCTCGTCCACGGTCATGTCCTGCTCCTGCACCATCTCGCGGGTCAGGTCGATCGGGAAACCGTAGGTGTCATAGAGCTTGAACGCATCCGCGCCGGAGAACACACACTCACCCTTGGCCTTGTGCTCGGCGAGCAGGTCGGAGAAGATGTGCATGCCGGCATCGATGGTCTTGGCGAAATTCTCCTCCTCGTTACGGATGACGCGGGTGATATACGCCTGCTTCTCGCGCAGCTCGGGATACTGACACTCGTTTTCGTGCACGACCACATCCACAACCTGATACAAAAACGGCTCGTTGACGCCGAGGAGCTTGCCGTGGCGCGCAGCGCGGCGCAGCAGACGGCGCAGCACGTAGCCGCGTCCCTCGTTCGAGGGCAGGATACCGTCCGAGATCATCATGACGGAGGCGCGGATATGGTCGGTGATGACGCGCAGGGACACGTCGGTCTTATGACTGTCGCCATAGTGCGCGCCGGTGATCTCGCTGACCTTGTGGGTGATGTTCATGACGGTGTCGACATCGAACAGCGAGTCCACACCCTGGCAGACGACGGCCAGACGCTCCAGACCCATACCGGTATCGATGTTCTTCTGAATGAGGTCGGAGTAGTTGCCGTTGCCGTCATTGTCAAACTGGGAAAAGACGTTGTTCCAAACCTCCATATAGCGGTCGCAGTCACATCCGGGCGCACAGTCCGGCTTGCCGCAGCCATATTGCTCGCCGCGGTCAAAATAGATCTCCGAGCACGGGCCGCACGGGCCGGAGCCGTGCTCCCAGAAGTTATCCTCCTTGCCGAGGCGGGTGATGCGGCGCTCGGGGATGCCAATCTCATCGCGCCAGATGTTGAACGCCTCGTCGTCCTTTTCATACACGGACGGATAGAGCCGCTCGGGATCGAG
>ERZ827496.4406-NODE-4406-length-10955-cov-2.983028_pt1 | contig 10955 bp, 11 predicted proteins | sample MGYA00519769_ERZ827496 | MGnify/ENA primary metagenome ERZ827496 (study PRJEB31778, sample SAMEA3449327) | human gut metagenome | biome: human gut; feature: human-associated habitat; material: faeces | place: United Kingdom | collected 2010/2012 ...
CAAGGCCCAGAGCAGCATGAACGAGATCCGCGAACTGCATCAGACCATCGAGAAGATGAAGGACAAGCTGTTTGCAGGCGATGTTGACAGCCTCCTGTTCTCTGCCAAGGATGTAAACGGCCTCAAGGTCGTCACGGCCAGCCGTGAAAATACCGATGCAAACGATCTGCGCAAGCTGGGCGATTTCCTGCGCGACAAGAACCCGAACACCGTCGCGGCGCTCGGCTCTGTCAATGGCGAAAAGGTTACGCTGCTTGCTGTCTGCGGCAAGAATGCCGTTGCGCGCGGCATCAAGGCCGGCGACATTATCAAGAATATTGCGCCCATCGTCGGCGGCAAGGGCGGCGGCAAGCCGGATTCCGCCATGGGCGGCGGCACGAACGCCCTCAAGCTTGACGACGCGCTGGCGGCTGTTGACGATTATGTTGCGGTCAATGTAAAAGACTAAGGAGGAACTGACTATGTCCGATTGCCTGTTCTGTAAAATCATTGCGGGTGAGATCCCGTCCGCAAAGGTCTACGAGGACGACCTTTGCTATGCCTTCAAGGATATCAGCCCTCTTGCACCTATGCACTTCCTCGTTGTCCCAAAGCAGCATTTCGCCTCCGCCGCTGAGGTCACGCCGGAAAATGAGGCTGTGATCGGCCATATCTATACGGTTATTGCGAAGCTTGCAAAGGAACTGGGCTTTGCCGACGGCTACCGTGTTGTGACCAACGTCGGCGAACTTGCCGGACAGACCGTCCATCACATCCACTTCCATGTGCTTTCCGGCAAGCAGCTGGGCAGCTTCAACTAAAGCCGCCGTGAAAAAACGCACTGTTCTCCTGCTGCTGGGCACGCTGTGTCTGCTGGCGGCGCTGGGCCTTACAATCTGGAACCTCTGGACTGCAGACCGGGCGCAGGCTGCCGCAGCTGCTGCTGTGCAGCAGCTGGAGCCGCTGATTCCTGCGCCTGCGCAGCAGGAGCCTGCCAAGACGACGGACGCGCCTGCAGCTGAACCGGAAGAGCCGGATATCCCGGACTACCTCCTGAACCCCGGCATGGCCATGCCGGTCGTTATGGTGGACGGTGTGGCCTATATCGGCGTGCTGGAGATTCCTGCGCTGGAGTTGACGCTTCCGGTCACGGGTGAGTGGAGTTATGACCGCCTGAAAATCGCCCTCTGCCGCTACGCGGGTTCGGCGTATCTTGACAATCTGGTCATCATGGGCCATAATTATCCGGCGTTTTTCAAAAACCTCGGCGATCTGCGCCCCGGCGACGCTCCACACAGTCTTGTCGGTGAGCGGAGCGCGCACCCCGAGGTATTTCTGCGCATAACGCGCATAGGGTCCGCTCAAGGTGACGTCGTGTTCGACGGTGACGTCGACGGCAAGGATCGTGCGCGGCTGGGCGACGGTAAGGCCGCCGGCGGTTTCGTTCGCGCCCTGAAGGGAGATGTATGGGTTCTGGGCCGAGACGCCGCCCGAAAGCAGCAGGGCAAATGCCAAAAGTCTGAATTTCATGGTCCGAAAATTTTATTGCGGTTTCACAAATGTAGCTTATTTTCGCGTGCCGTCAAAATTTCAGGTAAAAATCGCGCGTCAGGGCACGGTATTCGGGGGTATACTGCTCGTGCACACCCGTGCCGATAACCAGCTCGGTGCGATCGGGAGCCGGGGCGGAAGACGTATGGACGAATTCGAGCAGCACCCGTTTGGCTGCGTGGCGGGGCGTCGTGCGCACGTCGGTACGACGCACCGGAAGCAACACGTCCCGGCAGATGCCGATGAAACGGGCGGCCTCGTCCGCAGGCAAGACCACGGCGAAGTGCCCCTCATCGGAGAGCAGACGCACGACGGCGTCGCGCAGATCGCCGAAGGGCAGCCGTACGGCATGGCGGGCCGTGGTACGCCCCGCATCGGGACAGGTGAGCGAATCGACAAAGAACGGCGGGTTGGAGACGACCAGGTCGAACTTTCCCTGCGGGGCGAACTCTTGTACGGGGCACTGCACGAACGCTACCCTGCCGCCCCACGGCGAGGCATCGGCATTCTCGCGCGCCTGCGAAATGTCTTCCACGTCGACACCCGTGATCCGGGCCCCGGGGACACGTTGTGCCATCATCAGTGCAATAAGCCCTGTACCGCTACCTATATCGAGGATGCGCCTGTCCGACGGACGCACCGAGACCCAGGCACCCAGCAGCACGCCGTCCGTCCCGACCTTCATCGGGCAGCGATCCTGGCGTATGGCGAATTGTTTGAAGCGGAACATCGTCTCTATGCTTTGAGGTAACCGTCGATACCCGCCCCGAAGAGCGAGAAATCGTAACGCACAGGGTCGGCGGGATCGAACATGCGGAGCGAAGCGGTGGTCTGCTCGACGGCACGCCAGTCGTTCTGGCGGCGTGTGAGCAGCCCCAGCGCACGGGACATATTGCCTGTATGGACGTCGAGCGGGATATAGAGCGCCGACATCGGGATGCGCGTCCACTCGCCGAAATCCACGCCACGCCCGTCGCTGCGCACCATCCAGCGCAGGTACATGCAGAGCCGTTTGCAGGCGGCGCCCTTCTCGATGGACGAAAGATGTTTTTCGCAACGCGGGGCATGGCCGCAGCTGAAAAACTCGCGCCGGAATTCGGCAAAGACCGCCGGGATGCTCCGCGTCGCCTCGTAACGGGTCTCGAAGAAACTACCGATGCCGCCGTGAAGCTCCTCCATACGACGCAGTGCCAGCACGAAGTCACGCAGGTCGCCGCCGTTGAACGTGCGGTGGGCATAGGACGAAAGCGATGCCAGCTCCTTCTCCGAGGCGTTGCGCACGAAATCCGCCGGAGCGTCGTCCATGCAGCGCATCATCCGGTGGCCGTTCGCCACGATCGCCTTGCGGTTGCCCCAGGCGATCGTGGCGGCGAAAAATCCCGCGATCTCCCGGTCGGTACGCCCCGCATAGCGGTGCGGCACCGAGATGGGGTCGCACTCGATAAACTCGGGACGGTTGTATTTGTCGTGGAGCCGTTCGAGCAGCTCCCTGAGTTCTGTATCCATAATACAACTGTATTTATGCAATGATCCGCAACCCCGGACGGCTTCGGGAACAGCCCGAAGCAGCCCCGCCACGCCGGGAAAGCCGCCGGATACCGGAAGCGATATCAGACGGCAGGGCACCCGGGGAACCCGTACGGCAACGCGAACCGCCCACCGGACGCAGCCTTACAGAATCCGGCCGTCGGACATCGTGATGCGGCGGTCGGCCATGGCGGCGAGGTGTTCGTCGTGGGTCACGATCACGATGGTCTGCCCCAGCCGGTCGCGCAACTCGAAAAAAAGACGGTGTATCTCGTCGCGGTTGTGCGAATCGAGGTTGCCCGAGGGTTCGTCGGCCAGCAGCACGGCGGGGGAATTGATCAGGGCCCGGGCGATGGCCACGCGCTGCTGCTCGCCGCCGGAAAGCTGGCCGGGCTTATGGTCGCGGCGCCCGGCGAGACCCATCATTTCCAGCAGCTCCGCGGCGCGGCGTTCGACCTCCGCACGGGGGTGCTTGCCGATCAGCCCCGGGATGCAGACGTTCTCGAAGGCCGTGAACTCGGGCAGCAGGTGGTGGAACTGGAACACGAAACCGATGCGTCCGTTGCGGAATCGGGACAACGTCTTATCGCCCAGCGAAAAAACATCCTGCCCGTCGATTTCGACCCGTCCGCCGTCGGGCCGCGAAAGCGTACCCACGATCTGCAACAGCGTGGTCTTGCCGGCGCCGCTGGCACCGACGATCGAAACGACCTCGCCCCGGGCGACGTCGAGCGAAACGCCTTTCAGCACTTCGAGGTCGCCGAAGCGCTTGTGTATATCGGTAACTTTAATCATCGGTCGGTTTTTTATCCAGTTTGTATTTCGCTTCGATCGCCCGTATCGACCGATCGACGTCCGCCAACAATCCTTCGATATATCCCTCCGGAAAATAATAGGGCGCTGTCAGCATGAATTCGGCAAAACACGGCACCGAGAAAATACATTCCCACCGCTCGTACATGTCCCCGGTATAGAAACGCTCCCGCTGTTTCTCGCTGAAGTCCTTGGACATGTCGTTCTGGGCAGTGAGTTTTAACTGGTAGTACATCGAGATATTCTCCTCCAAATCGGCCAGCACGGCGTATCCCTGCGTGACGGCCAGCAGGAAGTCCTTGTCGGGCACCGAAGACATCAGGCCGGAATTCTTCAGCACCTCGAAAGCATCCCTGCGCGGATGGAAGAAATGGATCCGCCCGTAAACCGGATCGAAAGAGGCCAGCGTATCGGACGGTATCCGTTTCAGGTCACGGCGGTTGTCCGTCAAGAACTTGCAGGCGCGCATTTCCCATTGCTGATAGTCCCAGACCTGCATGAAATCCGCGCGGTTGGTTTCCAGTTCGGCATGTACCAGCAGCATCGTCGCACGCACTTCGCGCGCCACGCGCCAGCGTTCGATCAGCCCCGAGCCGGCGAACGTAACGACGATGCCGATGATGACCACCGAGAGTTGCAGCGCATAGTCGCGCCATGTCCAGTTGAAAGCGGGCTTCCCGACCGCCGTCCCGTCCGCCGGACGGGAACTCCCGGAGCGGCCGGAATGCCGTGCGGAGGTTTTGGCGTTCACCGGATCGTCCGCCCCGGGACGCGGATTGCCTTGCGCCGCGGTGCTCGCCGCCCGGACACTCCCGCACCTCGGACTGCCTGCCCGGCCCGCTTTGCGTTTCGGCCTGCGGCTTGTTCTGCGGGCTATCATGCTGCTTGTCCCGCTGTGCGCCCTGCTGCGATCGGTTTTGCTGTCCGCCCTGCGGCCTTCCCCGTCGTCCGTCACGACGCCCGGCAGGTTTTTCCGCCCCGTTTTCCGACACCTTTTCCGCAGGCTTCTCCGCCGGATTCCCCGTTATTTTTTCATTTGGCATATCTCTCCGCTGTTTTGTACGTATGCGTTGAAGATCCTCACCGTATCGACGGCTTCCCGCACGTCGTGGACGCGCAGGATCGCGGCGCCCTGGCGCAGGCACTCCCACCCCAGGGCTACGGTACCCGCAAGGGACTGGGCAGGGGTGACGCCGAGCACACGGTAGATCATCGACTTGCGCGAGAGCCCCGCCAGTACGGGATAGCCCAGCGCACAGAGGCGGTGAAGCCCGGCGAGCAGTTCGTAATTCTGTTCCGTGGTCTTGGCGAAGCCGAAACCGGGATCGAGGACGAGATGCTCGCGTGCGATCCCGGCGGCGAGCAGCGCGGCAACCCTGGCCTCGAAATAGGCGACGACCTCGGCCGTGATGTCGCGTTTGTAGTCCGTGAGCGACTGCATGGTCTTAGGGTCGCCCTTCATGTGCATGGCGATGTAGGGCACCCCGTATTTCGCAGCGACGGCAGGCATGGCGGGATCGAGTTCCCCGGCAGAAATGTCGTTGATGATCAGGGGGCCGAACCTTTCGATCGCCCGGGCAGCGACCTCGCTGCGGAACGTATCGACCGAAACGGCCATGCCGGGGGCCAGCCGCCGCACGGCACCCACGCCCAGCTTCACGCGCCGCCACTCCTCCCCGGGGGATACTTCGTCCGCCCCGGGACGCGACGAGTAGCCGCCGACGTCGATGATCGACGCCCCTTCGGCTACGGCCTCGCGCACGCGGCGCTCGACATGCGGCGCATCGGGCATACGGCTGCCGGCGAAAAACGAGTCGGGGGTGACGTTCAGGATCGCCATCACCCGGGGCTGTGAGAAATCGAACAAGGGGTTATTTGCTGCCATGGCTGAAAATCCGGTCGAGTTTGACTACCGCTGGTTCGAGGTCTTCCTCGAAGATATTGACCACCACATAGTCTGCGCGGGCGCTCAGCGCATCATCGTCGAGCTGCGCGGCAATGCGGCGCACGACCTGGTCGGCCCCGCACCCGTCGCGGCGGCAGGTGCGCTCGATGCGCAGTTCGCGCGGCGCGAGGACGGCGACCGTCTTGTCGACACTGCCTTCGAGCCCGGCTTCGAACAGGATGGCGCTTTCGAGGATCACGTAGCTACCCTCCTGCCGCGCCGCCCAGGCATCGAAATCACGCATAACGACCGGATGCACCAATGCATTGAGGTCGGCCAGCGCCTGCGGGTCGGCAAAGACGATGCCCGCGAGGTAAGCCCGGTCGAGCTGCCCGTCGCGGAAAGTCCCCTCGCCGAAGCGGCCGGCCAACTGCCGCCGCAGCGCCCCATCCTCCTGCATCAGCCTTTTGGCCGCAGCGTCCGAATCGTAAACCGCAATGCCCTTCTGTGCAAAAAGGCGGCAGACAGTGCTCTTGCCGCTGCCGATGCCGCCCGTAACTCCTACTTTCATCATTCCTTTCCGTCGGGAAAATCTATCTCGGGAACCGCGTCGATAGAGGTTATCTTAATATCGCTGAATTTCACGGAAATCGCATTCTGCAACGACTGCGGATCGATGATGATCCGCCCCTCGTGCCCCTCCTCGCGCGAGCGCTTGTACTTGAGCGCCGAGAGCGGGATGCGCAGCGTCTTGTTCATGTAGACCTGGTAACCGAACAGGTTGGTACCGACCCCCTCGACGGTACACGTCACATCGAAAACCTGCCCGTCGACATCCACACGCACCTTCTGTTCGGTGGTGTAGATATAACTCAGTTTGGCGATATACCACAGGATGAACGACGCCATGAGCAACGCCAGAAAGACCGGCGAGACATAGCGGTGCATCCACTTCAGCAAACTATCTATTGCACGTTGGAGTTCCATGACGCAAAGTTAAAAATAAAATGGACTGCACCAACCGTGCAATCCATTTTATTTACGTATAAGAAATAGGTGTATTACTCCTTGTCGATCTTGGCACGCTTGGCCATCAGGTCGTAAGCGACCGGCGTAGCGATGAAAATCGTAGCCACAGTACCCACGATGACGCCGACCGTCAGGGCGAAGATGAAGCCGCGGATGGTCTCGCCGCCGAAGAAGAAGATGGCGAGCAGCGTCACGAGCGTCGTACCCGAGGTGTTGATCGTACGCGACAGCGTCGAGTTGATGGCGTTGTTCACGTTATCCTTGAGGTTGCGCTTGGGATAGAGGCCCAGGTACTCGCGGATACGATCGAAGACGACCACCGTATCGTTGATGGCATAGCCGATGATCGTAAGGATCGCGGCGATGAACGCCTGGTTCACCTCCAGGTTGAAGGGCACGAAACCGTAGAGCATCGAGAAGAGGCCGATGATGAACAGCGCGTTGACGGCCAGTGCGAGCGTGGCGCCCGATGCCCACTGCCAGCGCTTGAAGCAGAACGTGATGTAGAGGCCGATGGCGATGAGCGAGAACAACACCGAGTAGATGGCGTTCCAGGTCATGTCCTTGGCGATCGAAGGGCCGATCTTGTCGGCAGTGAGGATACCGTTGACGTCGGTCTGGGTATTACGGAACTGCTCGAAGGAGATGTCGTACGAATAGAGCGGCTTCAGGGCGTCGAAGATGATCTGCTCCACTTCGGCGGTAGCCTCGTCCGACGTGTCGTCGTAGCGGTACTGCGTCACGATGCGCATCTGGTTCTCGTTGCCGTACTGCTTCACCTCGAAGCTGATCGCCGAAGCGTCGGCACCGGCGTGCTGCGAGAACGCCTCGCCCAGGTTCTGGCGCACCTCCTCGGCCGAAACGGCCTTGTCGAAGCGGATCACATAGGCACGGCCGCCGGTGAACTCGGCACCGAGGTTCAGGCCGCGGGCCACGAACGAGATGCACGAAAGGGCGATCAGCACCACGGCGATCGTATAACCCACCTTGCGCACGCGGATGAAATCGAAATGCGTGTTGTTCAGGAAGTTCTCCGACCACTTGCGCGAGAAGGAGATATGTCCCCACCTGGCGACGATCCACTCGATCAGCAGGCGCGTAATGAACACGGCGCTGAAGAACGAAGTGATGATACCGATGATAAGGGTCGTGGCGAAGCCCTGTACGGGGCCGTTACCGAAGATGAAGAGCACGATACCGGTGATGATGGTCGTCAGGTTACCGTCGATGATGGCCGAGTAGGCTTTCGAGAAACCGTCTTTGATGGCCAGCGAGAGCCCCTTGCCGCCGCGCAGCTCCTCCTTGATACGTTCGTAGATGATGACGTTGGCGTCGACGGCCATACCCATCGTCAGGACGATACCCGCGATACCCGGCAGCGTCAGCACGGCGCCGAACGACACCAAGACGCCCATCAGCAGGAAGACGTTGGTCAGCAGGGCGACGTCGGACATCCAGCCTGCGGTCTTGTAGAACAGGCCCATGTAGAGCAGCACGAGGATGAAGGCGATCACGAACGAGAGCATACCCGCGTTGATCGACTCCTGACCCAGCGAGGGGCCCACGACGGTATCTTGGATGATCTTGGCCGGAGCGGGAACCTTACCCGAGTTGAGTACGTTGGCAAGGTCTTTCGCCTCCTGAATCGTGAAGTCGCCCGTGATCTGCGAGGAACCCTTGTCGATCTTGGTGTTCACGCGGGGTGCGGAATATACGTACCCGTCGAGGACGATGGCGATGCATTTGCCGATGTTCTCGCCCGTCAGACGCGCCCACTCCTGCGTACCCTCGCCGTTCATGGTCATCGACACCTCGGCCGTAGCGCCGCGCTGGGCGTACTGCTCCGTGGCGCTCGTCACGACCGACCCGTCCAGCGGAGCCTTGCCGTCGGGCGTGGAAACCTTGATGGCATAAAGGTAGTAGCGGCCGTCGATCTTATCGTCGCCCTTGACACCCCACTTGAAGTCGATGTCGGCCGGGAAGAGCTCGCGCACCGCAGGGTTCGCCAGGTATTCGTTGACGGCAGCCATGTCGGCCTTATAGGCGGCACCGATGGCGGCCCCACCCGCATAACTAGGGTCGAGCACGGCCAGCAGCGGGTTCTGCGTACGGTCGTAGCGGCCTGCGTCCACCTGCCCGGCAGCGGCAACGGAATCGGCGCCGATCTCGGCGATCAGGCCTGCGGCGTCGCCGGAAGCGGTCTGCTCACCGACGGCCTCGGCTTCGGCCGAAGCGGTCTCGGGCTGCGTGGCGGCGGGGAGCTCGGCCAGCTCGGCCTTGACGAGCTTATCGGCGGCTGCCAGTGCGGGAAGCACCTCGCGGGCATCGTAGGTCAGCCAGAATTCGAGCGACGCGGTACCCTGCAACAGGTCGCGCACACGCTGCGGCTCCTTCACGCCCGGCAGCTCGACCAGGATGCGGTGCGAGTTGGGCAGGCACATGATGTTGGGCTGCGTAACGCCGAAATGGTCGATACGGCTGCGCAGGACGTTGAACGAAGCGGCGATGGCGGCATCGGTTTCCTTCTTGAGGATTTTCTCGACGTCGGCATCGGAGCTTTCGAGCGTGATGTCCTTGCGGTCGGGGCTGACGAAGATCGCAGCCAGCGAACCGCCGTTCGAAAGGCGCTGGTAGGCCTTCACGAAGTCGGAAATATAGTCTTTCGAGGTGCCGTCCTTCAGGGCCGCGTTGGCCTCGGCGATGGCGCCGACGAAGGCGGGATCGTGCTGGCTGTCGCCGGCGAGCGCCTTGACGACATCCTCGACCTGCACCTCCAGCATGACGTTCATACCGCCCTTGAGGTCGAGACCCAGGTTCAGTTCCTTCTCCTTGCACTCCTTGTAGGTGAACTTCTTGAACCCGAGGTTATAAACACCCAGATTCTGAACCGAATCGAGGTAATGCTGTTCGGCCTCGCCCTGCTGGTCGAGGGGGAACTGCGCGGCGTACTCCGACGCCTTCTTCTCTACGCTCCGCGTCTTGAACGTGAAGGAGAGCTGGTAAACACACGCAAGCGCCAAAAGGACTGCGAGTAATTTAATAGCACCTTTACTTTGCATTTGAGTTGAAAAATTTTGTTATTATTTGTTGTAATTATTGTCATTACGCATAATAGCACGCAAAGATAGGAAAAAAGAATTGAAAATCGGAAATAACGAATTAAGATTTGCGTCGGGAAGATAAAAAAACTGTAATTTTGAAGCCGTATGATAAAATATACGGAGTACAAATACCACCTTGCGGCGCTCTTCAGCGTGGCAGTATGGGGAGCGACGTTCGTTTCGACGAAGGTGCTCATCGCCAATTCGCTGACCCCGGCGGAGATATTCCTGCTGCGGTTCGCCATGGCCTACATCTGCATCTGGCCCCTGTCCGGCAGGCGGTTGTGGGCATCGGGATGGCGCGACGAGCTGACGCTCTCGGTGGCCGGAATCACGGGCGGCTCGCTCTATTTCCTGACCGAAAACATGGCGCTGGAATACGCCCCGGCGTCGAACGTCTCGCTGATCGTCTGCACGGCGCCCGTATGGACGGCCGTACTGCTGAGCCTGCTCTACCGCGGCGAACGGATGACGCGGCGGCAGGCCGTGGGTTCTGCGCTGGCGTTCGCAGGCATGGTGCTGGTCGTCCTCAACGGACGCTTCGTGCTCCGGCTCTCTCCCCGAGGCGACATGCTGGCATTGTCGGCGGCGCTGCTGTGGATGGTCTATTCGCTGGTCATCAAACGCATCGGCGGCCGCTACCCTGCCGTCTTCATCACCCGCAAGGTATTCTTTTACGGGCTGCTGACCATCCTGCCGGTATTCGTTTTCCAGCCTTTTTCGATCACTTCAGAGGTGTTGGCCCGCCCCGCCGTGTGGGGCAACCTGCTGTTCCTGGGGATCGTAGCCTCGATGCTCTGCTATGTCCTGTGGAACGCCGCGATGCACAGACTGGGAGCCGTGCGCACGACCAACTACATCTATTTCAACCCGTTGGTGACGATCATCACGGCGGCGGCCTGCATCGGCGAGCGCATCACCCCCGCGGCACTGGCAGGCGCGGCACTGATCCTCTACGGCATGTGGCGGGCAGAACGGGGATAGGCGCGGGATCGCCTCAAAGGGCTATTTCCGGCAACTAACCGCGTAAACGGAATCAGGAACCCGAAAGACAGCCACACCAGCAAGGA
>ERZ827496.4407-NODE-4407-length-10954-cov-5.702909_pt1 | contig 10954 bp, 10 predicted proteins | sample MGYA00519769_ERZ827496 | MGnify/ENA primary metagenome ERZ827496 (study PRJEB31778, sample SAMEA3449327) | human gut metagenome | biome: human gut; feature: human-associated habitat; material: faeces | place: United Kingdom | collected 2010/2012 ...
TTCGTGGCTATCCAAATACAGATGATTAAATTTCTCTCTCATAAGCACACCTCCATTTCTTTAGCTTCATTATATTTGAAAGCGGGTGAAAGGACAAATCTGCAAAAAGGGGCAAAAAATAAGCGTACCACTATTTCTAATGATAAGCTTATCGTATTAACTGCTAATCAAGGTCTATGAATACTCTTACATTGGTATCTCTCCACTGATTTTTTCTTACATACTGTTCGTTAACCTTTCGATAGGCTGCTGCCTGCTCGAAACTAAGCGGCAATTCAAAGGAAAGAGAACTCCTACCTATTTGCGATAGCAGCCTGGACTGGCTTTAAGAACTGCTACAAAATCAGCTTACGCTCCCATTTTTTAACTGTATCAAATCAACATCTATTTACAATTCTCATTATACCAATCATTCATATTGGTATTTATAATATCTCCTTCATACCTAGTCACCCATCCATCGGAATAGCTTGAAAATAAACTTTGATGATGCTCATTTAAATTATTATAAACAACGTCTGAAATCACAATTACTTTTCTATAATCTCTACCTGCCTTATTGCATAAATGGCACGCTGAATTTACAACATCCCCCATCCAAATAACATCGTTAATTCCGCTACCTGAATATCCAGCTTTAACCATCAATGCTCTGCCATAATCGATACCTATCCCAACTGAAATTTGCGAATATTTCTTCTTCCTTAATTTATAATTGAGTATTTTAATCATACTATTTAGTCTAGCTGCCACCGCAATAACATTGTCAACATCAGATTTATAAGGGGTATCAAAAACTCCCCATACACAATCTCCATTAATATTTATTTCTTTACAATCAGTTTCTGCATTCATAATAGCAACACACTCTGATAAAAATGCTCTATACATTTTTGCCAATGTTGGTCTTTTATGCTCGTCTGTCATATCAGATGACCCTACAATATCAATAAAAATTGCAGTAACATTTACATAATATCCATTTTTAAATGTCAAATCACTTCTCGCAGGAATGCTGTCTTTATCACAGTAATCATTGTCACTTGCATTTAAAATTTCATCCATTCTTTCCGAACTTTTATCTACGTCATAAGACATTGTATGATTTGATTCCATAATTTTCCTCCTTCTATATTAACTGAAATATCATACACACAAACCACAGAATAACTGTTGCTAATAAAAATTTTATTCCCTTGTTATACCATTTTGCTTTTAGACTACATATTTTCGAATTTGTATGTATCTGTTCTTCTAAATCATCTATCATTTCTTTTTCGTCCATATCTTTTACGGCACTCTTATAATTCTCCAATGTCATATTTCCAATAGAGCCAAAGAAAAAAATAGATGGTGCATTATTAAGATTTTTCACTCTTGCAATAATAGATAACATAAAACATAAAATAGAAATAAAGCTTGATAAATATAGCAGTGCAACCAGAATGGCTGCAATAATTTCTCCTCCAGATAATTCTGCCAGTTTTGATACCTCTGTTATTCTTTCAAATGCACTGGGCATGCCCTTTTCAAATATAACACCTATTAAAACTCCTGCTAATGCTAATGCAAATGAAACCTTGGTATCCATATTTCCTATCCATGTATTTATGACACCCAGTGTTTCATAAGCATCTTCTTTTTTAAACGCTCTATTTTCTTGCTGTTGATTGTCATTCTGTGCCATAATTTAAAATCCCCTTATTTTCTTCAATTTACTAATTTTTTCTTCATAATCTTTTATATGTTCATATCGTATTTTTTTATTTTTAAGGCTATTCTCCATTGCATCAATAACTTGCCAACCTAGATTCTGTTCACATACCCATTTAAAAGTCGATTCATTTATATATACCCATGTATCATTTTCCTTTGCCATACTAACCATATATCTATATGACGCACGATATCGCCCAAAGTAAGCATATATCTCAATAAATTCAAAAACACTATTATTTATTATATCTTCATTATATCCTTGCTTCTTTCCTAATTCATGATAAAATTCGTCTATATCTAACTATCTATTAATACCAATATTATCGATATATTCAAGTTGTCTACAAAATGACCCACTTATTATTTTTTTGACAAAAGAATATGTAGTCTCAATTTCCGTTTGTAGCTGCTCTTCCGCTTTTTTCCTTTCATTTATCGCCTTTATTTTTTCGTTATTTTCATTCGAAAACCTTCTCTTTAATTCATCATTTTCTTTCTTCAATCTTTCTTCTAAAATAGCTAATTCCCGTTCTCGTTGAACCAGACTATTTTTTAATCTATCGATTTCTCTAATGCCATCTGCCAATCCTGCAAATGTATCCGACTCTACTGTTGTATCTTCATCTATTTTGATTGATTTTCCTAAATCCTCTGAAAACTCCAAATAGTAATCCTTTGTCACATAGCCTTGGAATAACTTTGTTCCTTTATATTTTGCTGATTTTACAAAAACTCCCCTATACTCATCTGACATTTGCTTGAAAACATTATCTGAAATAAATATTTCTCCGCCAGATGCTATATCTGAATATTTGCTTGCATAATTTGTTGTATTACCAACCCATACACAATCCACTTCGTTCTCTCTATTTTCATCACTTTCCAGACCATACATACCAACCTGAGTTACAAGAACCTTTCCATAATCAATTCCAATACCACATTCAATAACTTTCCCATTAACATTAGTTTTCAAATATTTATTCAAGCTATAATCAATCACAGTCTGTAAACTTCTTGTCGCATTAATTGCTTTATCTGCTGCACTGTCCACGATATTCCCGTTTTTATCAGCAGAGTCAATAAATACGCCCATAATTCTGTCACCCAGAAATTGTCTTGTAACTCCTCCATTTTTTCTAACACAATCAACTGCCATTCTCATAAATGAGCGATATATTTTAACCATACTTTTTGCTTGGCTATTTTCTGTTAAGTATGTTGACTTACGAATATCAATAAATAGTATGGCTGCCATGATGGAGTAGGTTCTATTATTATCTTCCAATTGCTCTATTGTTGGAGGTAATTCTGAATCTTTTTCTATTTGCTCAACAGTCTGTTCTGTTATTTTTTTAATCCGCAAATCTACTTTTTCAAAATCATTTTTTGAAAATCCCATATTTACTCTACATTCTCCTCTATAATATAAAGATAGCTTTTTTACACATTTTCACTTGCTCCACATATATTATACAATCTTTTCTTCTTTTTCGATAGTTCTAAAAATCCAAATAGCCGCCTACTCAAAAACTGAACAAACGGCTATAAAATGGTATCCGATATTTATATTTAGATTATTTTAAAATGCTTCAATGCATCCTTTATCGCTTCCACTTTCTCCGCTGTCGGATGCTTCCTCGGCTGTTTCAATTCTTCTACCGCATTAGGAGCATCATACATTGGCAAGCCTAAATCTCTCTTTACCTCTGCGATATATGCGGTATGTACTTTGAAGCCGTATTTAGCTTCTATGTACTCCTTTATCATTTTGTAGGTCACTCGTTTCTTGGGCTTGTACTCTTCGGCTCTTTTAGCGATATTATCAAGCGGAACTTTTCCCTCACCTTCGCCAAACTCAACTTTTACGTTGATATGTCCGTTTGGCTTTTTGTAGGAAAGCAGTACCACCGTCTCCACATGCTCCGTATGCGGGAACAGATCAAAAGGCTGACACGCAGTCACCTTATATCCACCCTTCACAAGCACCTTAATATCCCTTGCCTGTGTATCAGGACCGCAGGAAATATACACAATCCTGTCTGGCTTAATCTTAAGAAGAGAATTAAGAAATTCCGGTGTGCTTCCGCTTCTTGGCGGATCCATGATAACAACATCTGCCTTTGCATTTTTCGCATACTCAACAAGGAAATCTCCTGCGTCAGCATTAACAAATGTGACATTCTTTATATTGTTAATTGAAGCATTTACCTTGGCATCTGATACAGCTTCTGAATTAAGCTCAACTCCTATAACTTTGCCAGCCTTTTTTGAGGCGACTATTCCAATAGTACCAATTCCGCAATATGCATCAATTACAGTGTCATTTTTTGATATATCTGCAAGCTGGATTGCCTTTTTGTACAGCTTTTCAGTCTGCTGGTGGTTAATCTGATAGAATGATGTCGGGCTTATTCTGAATCTGCAGCCACACAACACATCCTCGATATAACCTTTTCCCTTAAGAACAATATTTCTCTTTCCAAGCACCATGCTTGTGCGCCTGTCATTAATATTCTGCACAATTGTAGTAATTTCCGGATGCTTCTCACATAATGCCCTAAGAAAATTGTTCTTTGATGGAAATGCGACTCCTGCTGTAACAATAACAAGCATAATCTCCTTTGTCGAAAATCCTTTTCTTAAAAGAATGTGTCGGATCATTCCCTTTCCCGCATCTTCGTCATATGGCTGATATTTAAATGAAGCTATTAGTTCTTTAATATCCTTAATAATGTCTGTACACTGTGAATCTTCAATCATACAGTCCGATGTATCAACTATTCTGTGGCTGTTTTCCTCGTAGGTTCCTGCTATTACATTTCTGGAATCATCAAGTCCCACAACTGCATGAACTTTATTGCGGTAATATATTGGTCTGTACATTCCAACAATATCATCAACTTTTACATATTCACCAAAAAGTTCTTCAATGTACTTCTGCTTAACTGCAAGCTCGTTATCATATTTCATCCCGGCATAATCACAGCCACCGCATTTTTCTGAAAATGCACAGTGAATCCGTCTTTCTTTCTCATCATATCTATTCGTCATAAAATTTCAAACTCCTCATTTTTTCTCGTAGCTCATACTCCAGAACTTCGTTCTGTCGTTGTCGCGGTGTTCCTCGAATGCAAGCGATAATCACACAATACATGCAAGCATGATTGTGTGATTCCCGCTTGTATTCTCATCGCTACCAATTTGCCACATATGGCAAATCACAAAAGGGCAACCGCCCATACAAGCAGTTGCCCTTAACATCAGTCTTTGTTAATTATAATGAAGTATTCTCGTCTGTACTTCCAAGAATCTTAACCTTACCTTCGTAGAATTCTTTAACTGCGATTGATAATGGCTTGTCTTTCTCTGAACATCTTACAAGAGGAGTTCCAACCTGAAGCTTTCTCTCATCTTCCTTAGAGATTCTCTTCTCCTCAACCTTATCCTTGTCCTTATCTTTCTCTTTTTCCTTGTTGCTTGCTTCAATTCTTGCCTTGGCAATCTTCTCCTCAACACTTCTTGCATCGATGATTTCTTTAGCTCTGTTAGCAGTTGCCTTAACAATTGAATATCTGCTCTGTACTAAAGGCTGCTCGCCCTCTTCAACCTCACTGTTAATTACAGCCATTAATTCAGTATACGATGGATGTATCATTATATTATTCTCCTTTCGAATAAACCTTTAATTCTTCTTTAATATTATTAATCAGTCCAAGATTATACTTAGCTTTCATCTTCTCAGATAACACAATATCATGAATACGGCCGACACATAAATCAACTTCATCATTGATAACTATGTAATCATAATCCTCAACACCTTCTGCTTCCTCTGCTGCTCTTGAAAGACGGGCTTTAATTGTCGCCTCATCTTCTGTTCCTCTGCCACGGAGCCTCTTTTCAAGTTCTGCCGCTGACGGTGGTGTTATAAACATAAGCACTGCATCTGGGAACATTCTCTTGATATTCATGGCACCCTGTATCTCAATCTCAAGAATAACATTGTTGCCCTTATCAAGCTGTTCTTCAACATATGCCTTAGGTGTTCCGTAATAATTGCCAACATACTGTGCATGCTCTATTAAAGCATCTTCAGCAATCATCTTCTCGAATTCTTCTACAGTCTTAAAGAAATATTCTCTTCCATCAGCTTCGCCTTCTCTTGGCTTTCTTGTTGTAGCTGATATAGAAAGTGAATACTCGTCATGAAGCTCTAATAGACGCTTCATAACAGTTCCTTTTCCTGCACCAGAAAATCCTGAAATAACTAATAATAGTCCTTTGCTCATATAATTACCTCATTCTGCACATAAAGTGCACAAGTTATTATACCTAACAAGCCCGAAACAATCAAGTAAATTTAATCAAAACCCATTAAAAATATATTGAAAACCTACTCAATGTTCTGAATCTGCTCTCTTACCTTCTCAATCTCAGTCTTTAAGTCAATAGCTGCATTAGATATCTCAATGTCATTAGCCTTAGAAAGAGTTGTGTTAGCCTCTCTGTTCATCTCCTGTGCAATGAAATCCATCTTTCTTCCAATGCCGCCTTCCTCGTTAAGACATTTTCTTGCATGCTCGATATGGCTTCTTAATCTTACAGTTTCTTCGTCAACACATATCTTGTCTGCGTATATAATAACCTCTGTTGCGATTCTGCTCTCATCAATAGTTGTATCGCCAAGAAGCTCTTTTACCTTACTCTCTAACTTGCTGCGGTATTCCTTCATAATCTCAGGACTTCTCTTTTCAACAAATGCAACAAGCTCCTCCATGTGGTCGAGTTTTCCTAAAAGGTCTTTCTTAAGATTCTCGCCTTCAAGGATTCTTGTATTAACGAACTGCTCTAAGGCTGCCTTCATGGCTTCCTCTATAAAATGCCACAGCTCCTCTTCGTCTTCCTGCACTTCATCCATTGTGATAACCTCTGGAAATCTGGCAAGACCTACAACAGTCATATCATTTTTAAGATTGTATTTTTCGGACATATTATTAAATATAGCCATATATTCATCAGCTATATTCTGATTGAACTTAAGATTAACCTGACTTTCTGAATCATCCTCATAATTAATAAATATATCAATCTTGCCTCTTGTTGCATACTTCTTAAGTAAGTCTCTCATTCTGCTCTCGAATACATTAAGCTTCTTAGGCATCTTGATACCTGCTTCAAGATATCTGTGATTAACTGACTTAATCTCAACTGAAATCTTTCTGTTACCTTTAACTATTTCACTCCGGCCAAAGCCTGTCATACTTTTAATCATTGTTTCTATCCTTCCATTCGCATATAATGCTTAGGAAAGTATACCAATTTTTGTGAAAGATAACAAGACTTACAGCAATAAGTATGTTAATATAATGCAATAAGATTAATGAATATTACTAATTAAAGGAGACATTATGGCATTCGATGGTATTACAATATCAAGTATTGTTAATGAATTAAACGACACAATTAACGGCGGAAGACTTTACAAGATATCACAGCCTGAAGCCGATGAAATAATGCTTACAATAAAGACACAATCTGGTCAGTACAGACTTGTTTTATCTGCAAATGCATCGCTTCCTCTTGCATATCTTACAGACGATAACAAGCCATCCCCTGCTACTGCACCGAATTTCTGCATGCTTCTTAGAAAACATTTGAACAACGGAAGAATAATATCTATAACACAGCCAAAATTTGAGCGTGTAATTGATATTGAGGCAGAACATTTAAACGAACTCGGTGACCTGTGCAGAAAGCACATAATCGCAGAATTCATGGGCAAGCACAGCAATATAATATTATGTGACGACAATAATACTATATTAGACAGTATCAAGCATATATCAGCACAGACAAGCTCAGTCAGGGAAGTTTTACCTGGAAGACCTTATTTCATTCCTAATACTTCTGACAAGATTAATCCGCTTGAAGCTGACAGAAAGCATTTTGACGAAACAGTATTTACAAAGCCTGTACCTGTTGTCAAGGCACTGCTTTCAAGCTATACAGGAATAAGCACATGCATAGCAGAAGAGCTTGCATACCGTGCCGGAGTTGATGGCGGACACCCTGCCAACTGCCTTGATGAGCCTATGAAAGATGCATTATACAACGTATTTGACGCACTTATGTCTGATGTAAGAAATGGTATCTACCACCCCGATATGGTAACTGACAACGATGTGCCTGCAGAATTTGCCGCTGTGAAGCTTTCTATGTATGACAACCACACAGAATATGATTCGATAAGCAGACTGATTATCGATTATTACAGACAGAAAGAGATTGCAACACGAATCCACCAGAAGTCTGTTGATATAAGAAGAATTGTAACAACACATCTTGAAAGAGCATACAAGAAGCTTGACATTCAGGAAAAGCAGATAAAGGACACTGAGAAAAAGGACAAATACCGTATCTACGGCGAACTTCTTACAACCTACGCTTACAGTATTCCTGCAGGTTCTAAGGAATATGAAGCACTTAATTATTACGATAATACTACAATCAAGATTCCTCTTGATAACACTCTCACACCAATTGAGAATGCTAACAAATATTTTGCAAGATATAACAAGCTTAAAAGAACCTATGAAGCCGGAATCCGTCTTATTCAGGAGATTACTGAAGAAATAAGTTACCTTGAATCTATTATCAATGCAATTGAGATTTCAGTAACAGAAGCTGATCTTGCTAACATTAAGGAAGAGCTTATTGAAACCGGATATATTAAAAGGACTGTTAAAGGAAAGCACAAAATCACAGCCAACAAGCCGATGCATTTTGTATCAAGTGATGGATTTGACATATATGTTGGAAAGAATAACATGCAGAATGACGAACTTACATTCAAGACAGGCAATGGTAATGACTGGTGGTTTCATGCCAAGCAGATGCCAGGTTCTCATGTACTTCTCAAAACAGATGGAAAGGAAGTTCCTGACAGGACATTTGAAGAAGCAGCAAGCCTTGCCGCCTATTACTCTAAAGGCCGTGAGCAGGAAAAAGTTGAAATCGATTATGTATTAAAGAAGGAAGTTAAAAAGCCTGCCGGTGCCAAACCGGGATTCGTTGTGTATTACACCAACTACTCAATGATTGCAGACACCGACATAAGCAAAATAAAACAGTTATAAAAATAATGGCTGAATCAGAATCTGAGGTGTCACCTCATCTGACTCAGCCATTATTTTTATTTATTCACTGGTTTTAATGCAATACTTACAACTGCCAGTATAACTGACGCACAATCTGCCACAATCCAAGGCATATACTGGATTGCAAGCGAAGATTTACCCGAAACAATAATCATCAGAACTACGCTTATAACGACATTTATAATGAATATAAACGCCAGCTTCCTCATATCGAGAATTCCGCTTATCACAAGATATATTAATATAAATGCAGCTGTCATGCTCACGCAGAATGCTACAAGATACATGTAAAATGCGTTATCAGTCATGTCACATAATGATATATCAAGTGTAAGATATCCAAACAGTGCCGGCGGGTTAAATGCATATATTACAGATGGTATTATCGTTACAAGCGCCGGAATACCGATACATGCCAACATTCCTGCCCTGCCGATTAATCCTTTGATAACGCCTGATTGTATAATTATACAAAGAATAGTTGCTATTAAAAGCATTATCATCCATGACCAGTTAAAGAATATTTTATTGCCAATATAATATGCCGTAAGATATTCATTAATTGTCATTCTTTGTGAATCACCATTTTTTATAATTTCAAACAATATATTTCTTCTTATAAAGCCTTCCCACACATATATAACAAGAGCAGGCGTAAGAAAAACTGCTGCGTTAGTCTGTTTATTTTTAGAGAACATTTTTATATGTCTGATACCGGAGCTTTTCACCATCATCAGCTCAAGTATTCCCAAAATCACTAACAATATATACAACACAGGTATTTTATCCATCAGTTGTGCTGTCTCAATCTGTCCTTTTACCACACCATCAATATAGAAAGAATCTATCCATGCGTGCATTGATGATGACGACTCCAATATTCTTGCCATTAAAAGCAATATACCAGTCATCATATTAAATATAGCAGCAACAGAAGCAATTATACCCGTGTTGCCTATTCTCAAAAGAATTCCTGTAAGTGACACTGCCGTAAATAGTACCGTTATCGAGAAAAATAACTGATATATAACATTAAATCCCGTATAGTAATACAGGTTGTATACTGAATTCTGATTTTCAGAAATATTGAGTGAATTATTATTCATTTTACTAATAATCTGTCCAAACTCGTTGTTTCCTACAAGAACAAGTAAAATAAACAGACTCAGAGCCATAAGAACGGCGAGGCTTAAAAGCCTCACCATTGTAATCTCATCTTTTTTCATAATCCTTCCTTCGTGGGAGAAAAATTAATTAACAGATACCTTAACGAAAGACTTCTTCCCCTTCTTTACAACTACACCTTCACCCTCGAACATGCTCTTAGGGAACTTAGCTGCTATATCTGCTACCTTCTCTCCATCTACAGAAACACCACCCTGCTGGATAGTTCTTCTGGCCTCTGACTTAGTTGTTGCAAGTCCCGCTCCAAACACAAGATTAATTGCATCAATTTCATCATCTGTAAAGCTGTCTGCTTCAAGCTTTGCTGTAGGCATGTTAGCTGCATCTCCGCCAGTAAAGATTGCCTTTGCTGTAGCTTCTGCTTTCTTAGCTTCTTCCTCTCCATGAACAAGCTTTGTAAGCTCATAAGCAAGAATCTCCTTAGCCTTGTTAAGCTGAGCACCTTCCCAGCTATCCATCTTATCAATCTCTTCAAGTGGAAGGAATGTGAGCATACGGATACATTTAAGGACATCTGCATCATCAACATTTCTCCAGTACTGGTAGAAATCGTAAGGACTTGTCTTATTCGGATCAAGCCATACAGCACCTGAAGCTGTCTTACCCATTTTCTTTCCCTCTGAGTTAAGAAGAAGTGTGATTGTCATAGCTGAAGCATCCTTATCAAGCTTTCTTCTGATAAGCTCTGTTCCACCTAACATATTGCTCCACTGGTCATTACCACCAAACTGTAAGTTACAGCCGTATTTCTGGTATAACATATAGAAATCGTATGACTGCATAATCATGTAGTTAAACTCAAGGAAGCTTAATCCCTTTTCCATTCTCTGCTTGTAGCATTCAGCTCTTAACATGTTGTTAACTGAGAAGCATGCTCCAACCTCTCTTAA
>ERZ827496.4410-NODE-4410-length-10950-cov-4.156402_pt1 | contig 10950 bp, 9 predicted proteins | sample MGYA00519769_ERZ827496 | MGnify/ENA primary metagenome ERZ827496 (study PRJEB31778, sample SAMEA3449327) | human gut metagenome | biome: human gut; feature: human-associated habitat; material: faeces | place: United Kingdom | collected 2010/2012 ...
TTGGTGTACTTATTATTGCTGTTATTGTTATAATTATAGTGACAGTGACAAGCAGGAAATCAAATAATGATGAGAATAATGCCAAGAATGACTTGGAAACAGCCGTAACATCTGAGACAGCAGACGAAACTGTAAAATCAACAGAGGCTACAACACAAGCTAATAACTGGAAAAAACAGTATATAGAATATTTAAAAAATGTTGATTCTAAAAATTATGGTGGATGTGAATATATTTACATGAATAATGATGATATTCCAGAACTGATGATATTAGGAAGCAATACTGCCGCAGGAAATATTCTTGTTACATCTGATAATACGACAATTGATACAAAAATTATTGCTTCAGGGAAAATGTATTATGCAGAAAAGAGTAATGAACTTTACATTGAAAGTGGACGACAGGGTGTATATGCTTACACAATATATAAGATAAGTGATGGAAAGATTCAGGAAGAGGAAGTCAATTCCTATGATACTAGCGGAAAAACAGCATTTGTATATAACAGACCTAAGACAATACAGCAGATTATAGATGATTTGTCTGGTGAAACGGCAAAAACAAATACGGAAACTCTTTCAGCCGCTTCGACAACTAAAAAGGCTATAGAAGGTTCTTGGACAAGTTATACAGGAAATGACCCAAGTATGGAATATTCATCAAAATATACATTAGTATTTAACAGTGATGGCACAGTTTCTTGTAAAGGATATAAAAATAATCATAGTGGTAATTATGAAGTTGAGTCAGATGGAACTATTGTTTGTTCATTTACAAAATGTATTGATAGCTTTCCACCAAATGGACCAACTGAAATACAAGGTTATACAGCCAAATTTGTATTGAATTCAGATGGAACATTAACTAGTCCAACAGGAAGTAATGGAACAACTAACTGGGGGAAAAATACAACATGGACAAAAGTACAATAAATATTAGTGAAATTTCGGGCACTTTTCCGGCACTTATTTCTTAATTAATACTTACATAAAAATCATTACACAGGCTATCGGCTCCTACTGGACTAGTGCCATAAAGGAGTCCAAAGAAAACCAGTGTTTAAGCGGTCTCACGGCTTCGAACCCCAGTGGGCTCATTGCAAAGGGAATGGTTGAAAAACCATTCCCTTTTTTCTTTTCGTGCCTACTGACTAGGAGGGGAACGGGCGATTTGTGAAGAAATTCATTCTTTATTATTTCCATGTATTAATTATTGTGATTTTGAAAACCCGCATAAACACTGGGAATGTTTGTAGGCAAGTTGGGCACTTTTGTGGCACTTGGTGTCTGGGGGAGTGGAATGATTGAGAATAGGAGTTTTAACTTGGTTGAGTTTTATGTTAAAATGGGGAAAATGAATCGCAGTTTGTAAGGAACAGAAACTTTGGAGTTTACGGAGGAAAGAATAATATGATTTTTCATTATGCAGGCAAATATAATGGAGACGAAAATAGTCTTCCATACAAAGAGCATAATCCTAATGCAATTCCATTTAAAGAACCAAAGGATATGAAGAAATATTCGCTTATTGCAAATTTAGGATGCGTTTTGATAATGATTGTATTAGTAATTCCATTCTTGCTTATGGGCATAAAATATATTCCTAATAGCAAAATACAGATGGTGGCAGGAGGAATTTGTGGTGGATTGTCTATGTTTCCGCATGAATTATTGCATGCAGTATGCTTTAAAAAAGATGTATATATGTATAACGACCTAATACATGGTTTGATGTTTGTAGTAGGAACAGAAGATATGAGTAAGGCACGATTTATTTTCATGTGCTTGTGTCCAAATCTTATTCTAGGCATAATTCCCTATATTTTATTCTTGATATTTCCACAATTTGTTGGGGTAGGCTTATTTGGAATTATTTGCATTGGAACGGGGTTTGGAGATTACTTAAATATTTACAATTCAATAAGGCAGATGCCAAAAAATTCCAAAACATATTTATGTGGAATGCATTCTTATTGGTATATGTAGGAATATGCAGCTTCCAGCTTATAGAACATATTATACATAAATATAACATTTTAGAAAGTTAAATTAACAACAGATAAACATATTAGTATAAAAATATAATAAGGTTACAATGCGAGGTTTAGGTACTATTATCAATGTACTTTGGGCACTTTTCAGGCACTTATTTATAAACTAATAATTTGATAAAAACGATTAGAACAGGTAAAGTTTTTCCATTTTCATCTAGAAAGGTTTTTAGAGTTTATGATGCATCATATTCTGAAAAATTGGTTTATAAAGAATTGTCACAGTATCGAATAAGGAACGATAGAGAATTTTTTTTATTATCATATTCAAAAGCATGTGAAATGATAGAGAAAATTTTAATAGACAATAATATGATGTATTATAAGTATGACAATAAAGAGAAGTAGGAATTTGAGTATTAGTTTATACCATTATATTTACAGATACAAGTAATAAAGAGAAAATAGACTGCATGGTAATCAACATGTATCGGTATCTATCTTTTGAAGAATTGTATCAGCATCACAGTAAAGTATCCATTGGATATAACAAAGATGAGATTGCAAATCCGAAAGAAATGCTCATGTATTATTCTAAAGAAATGATAGAGAAATATGGTGTTGTTGCCATTGAAATAAAAGTTTTATAGCTTACTGTTTATAGATTACATCTTACAGAATATCCGTAAATCCACCAACATACAACTATATATAATAATTTTGATACAAAGAAACATAGCAAGTACTCGAGTAATAAAACTTAAATACCTGCTCTTATTTTATTTATAGGAGGTTGTCAATGTTATTGGTAATGGATGAGGATTACTTTACCGGGGTTCGAACCCAGTGGGTTTATTTATTCTTTATTAATTTTTAAAATAGGTTTATGATAGAATCAATTTAAATACAGAGGTGATATGAATTGATTATAACAGTCATAGCGATATTGATAGCTGTACTTATTATTATCGTTGTAACTAATATTGGTAATAATAGTAGCGGTAATAATAAAAAGCCACATACTTATGAACCGTGGGTGATTGAAGCACCTGAAAAGCGGGCTGGTCGTCGGGGAGAACATATAGCGACAGAAATCATTAAGGGAGTACTTCGTGAAGGAGATTATTTATTCACCAATATTTCTGTATCATACGATGGAAAGCGCACAGAACTTGATAATGTTGTTGTAAATAAATATGGTGTGTTTATTTTTGAAGTTAAGAATTACAAGGGTCAACTTTATGGCAATGAGGATGATTATAATTGGGAAAAATATAAAGATGACGGATATGGAAATACATTTGTGAAAGAAGTCAAAAATCCTGTTAAGCAGGTAAAAAGGCAGATTTATATCCTTGCGAAATATCTGGAAGGCTATAATGTGTGGGTTGAAGGATATGTTATTTTAATCAGAAGTAACAGTCCAGTTCAAAGTACATATATTTTGCAGAGTGTCGAAGATATCGACAGGGCAATTCATACATTTAAACGAAATCATCTGAGTAGGGACACGGTTGAATCAATTAAGAAGATGCTTGTATAATCATTGATATTGATTTACGGATATTGTATCAAAGACAGATAATCAGTCTCAGGAAGATGTCAGCAACACTCCTGAGACTATTTTTGTACTGACTAATTTCAAAAAGTATTTTGGAAAATGATTAAAGAGACTAATAAAGAGAACTTGGAGAAGGCAGATGTAATCCCTGACAATCTGTATTACTATAACGCCGTAAATGACGCTGTAAGCATTGTGAAATAGGAGGCTGGCATGAAATATGCATTTAGGAGTGAAAAATATAACCTCCAAAAAAGAACTTCAGGAGGTTATATTTTGGTCGCTTGTCAGATTAAAAAAACATCACTATTACCAACATCAATATTAACATTATTAATATCGGAGGTAACATGATGGATGTCCAAAAGAAAAGACCGCCGCCTTGTCTATGATATCTTGCTTCATTGTAAACAATATCTAGCACCATCCATACAATGTTGTACAATGAAAATCCTAATATAAAACTGCGTTCTACAATAAACTTACTTGTTAAAGCAAAATACACTGAAAAAACAGTATATGTAATGCATAAACCAAATGCACTATTGATTAATATTGCCACAAACTTTGAATACATTTTTTACTCCTTCCATTCTCTTTACACATATATCGTTGGAAATTATTATAGCATGGATTTGGACAAATATCATTCAACTGTTGTGATATTGCCTTAATAAACATTATTATGATTTTGGGCACTTTTATGTCACTTGGTATCAGTGGGAGTAGAATGATTGTAAATGGAAGTTCTAACTTGGTTGAGTTTTATGTTAAAATGGGTAAAATGAATTGTAATTTATAGAGAAAAGCACATGTCAAAGAATCTTTGCGTAACTATATATGCAATGTAATGTGATGATTGCTTTATTTTGAACATTATTTTTCGGATAATATTATTGAAAGGAGGTCGTAATATTATGAATATAGGAAATCAAATATTGAACATTCGGAAAGAAAATCAATTAACACAAGAGGAGTTTGGCAATTTGCTATTTCTTTTGACACATTACTAAAGGAGGATTCGAAAATGGTACAATCTATGGATAAAGAAAGAGCAATGGGCATAATAAAACACGAAAAATCAAAGAGTGACAAAAAGGCAGTTCAATATATTAAAGAACATGATTAAATGAATTTGATAAAGGCGGTCCTATTGTGCAGCATGTGTGAGAATAAAAGGAGATGGCAGTATTATGAACAAGGCATATGAGCGAGAAACAGAAATGTGGAATCAGGTATTTAAGGAATGTACACCTGTGGATTTAAGAACTTTAGATTTACAAGTTGAAACAATGTTTGACGAAGCGTTAAAACTGTTTGCACAAAAAACAACAAATGTATTAGATTTTGGCTGTGGTACAGGAGATATTTCTTTTCAATATTTGCAGTATCAGCCTACACATAAAGTTTTAGGAATTGATGCTTCAAAAACGGGCATTGAATTTGCAACTGAAACAGCAAGATTAAGTGATTATAAAACGGCAACTTTTCTTGAAGGTACAGATCATACGGTAAAGCAATTAGAAGAAAATTCATTTGATGGAGTGATATTATCAAATGTGTTGGATGTAATGCCCAAAGATGTGTCAAAGGAGGTAGTTGAAGATTTAGAACGGGTATTGAAGCCTGGTGGATATTGGTTTATTAAAATGAATCCGTATTATTCAAAAGAAGAACTGGAAAGTTTCGGATATGAGAATATGGGAAATAACATTTATGAAGAGAATCATATTATGAGACTAAGACAGGCTACAACAAATTATTGGAAAGAAAGATTTGCACGTTTTGGAAAGGAAATTATTTATCTGGAATTTGAGTATCCGTGGCAGGAGGGAATGAATCGTCTGTTTGTTTACCAGAGTTAAAAGAATCTGACTGTGCCCCATTTGCAATAATAAGAAGTTTGCGTTATAATACTGTTTAAACAAGTCGTGAAATTTAGTATTGATTTAGGAGATATCGCTTATGAGAGTATTTTATAGGCTTATTATTACGGCGGTAATTTTAATGATTGGGGCGTGTGCTTTAAAGGCATATAAAAAAGAGGGTGCACTGGCAAGAGTTGTGTTTTTATATGAGCTTGGTGCATTTATGTGTGGGATAATATTTTTAGTGTATACATATGTTCCAGGGACTACCATTACAGTGTTGTGTAAGGGACTTATTATGGCGAGCTTTGACTGGCTGCTTGTACTTCTTATGTATTATACCCAGTATTATACAGGCATGTTTAAGGGCATTGTGGGTGTAAAAGTTTTTATGATTGCCTATTCGCTGTTTGAGACCGTTGCATTTTTGATGAATGCATGGACGAGATGGATATTTGATATAACAGATATATCGGGTGACCAGATAATTGTTCAGTTTGCAAAAGGTAATGTTCTGGGCAGGTTACATTATGTATTTGCTTATGGCATTATGTTGCTGCTTATTTTAAGTTATATAGTAATGGTTGAGAGAATGTCAAGATTCTACAGATTCAGGTATTTTGCTATTCTTATATTATTATTTGCAGCATTTTTACTTGATATAATGACTACATGGTCTGATTCAATATATGACATGTCAATGGTTGTATTTGGCATCATGTCTGTACTTATATATTATCTGACATACAGTTATGTTCCTAATGAGCTTATTGAGAATACATTTTCACTTATAATCAGGGATATGAATAGTGGAATTATATGCTTTGATAATGCAGGAAGATGTATATACTGTAATGGTATTGTTAAAGAAATGTATTCTATTACTGATAATATTAATGAAGTAGAGCATAATTATGCAAGCTGGCTTCAGACTCAGACAGAACATGATAATAAGAAATTCAGGCAGACAATCAGCGAGGGGAAAGAGAGAAGAAGCTTTGATATTTCATATAATCGTGTATATGATGATAAGCATAATTTTATATGTGATTATTTCATATTTAATGATCGTACGGAAGCTGTTGAGCTTTTAGAATATGAAAAGTTCAGAGCTACACATGATAATCTCACGGGACTTCTTAATAAGGAGCAGTTCTATGAGGAAACTGCCAATGTAGTGCGAAACGACAGGAATCACAAATATTGCCTGGTGTGCAGTAATATTAAAGATTTTAAGCTTGTTAATGAGCTTTTTGGAATCGAAAAAGGTGATGAGATTATTAAAATGCAGGCGGGGCTTATCAAGGCTTCATCTGAAAGTGGCTATATATGTGGAAGAATCCAGAATGACAGATTTGCTGTGTGTATGCCGAAGGACAGTTTTAAGAATGAAATAATGCAGAATAGTATTGTAAGCATGCAGGACAGATTCAACAATGCATCATTTAAGATAAGGGTTGTAGTTGGTGTTTATGATATTGAAGATGTTGATGAGCCTGTAAGTAATATGTGTGATAAAGCATTTATTGCGAGCGAGACTATTAAGAATAATTATGAAGCTAATATTGCATACTATGATGATAAGCTGTTAAAGAGAACTCTTGAAGAAAGAAGAGTTATTGGAGAATTTGAGGGTGCACTTGAAAGAAAAGAATTTAAAATGTTTCTTCAGCCACAGGTTAATACTCATGGTAAGGTTTATGGAGCAGAGGCGCTTGTGCGCTGGCAGCATCCTGATAGAGGGTTACTGTCGCCATTCTTCTTCATTGATATTCTGGAGACGACAGGTCTTATATATAAGCTTGATATGTATATGTGGGAATGTGCAGCAGCTAAATTAGGTGAATGGAAGAAGAAGGGTGATACGGTTCATTATATTTCTGTAAATATATCTACTAAGGATTTTTATCTTATAGATGTATATGAGGTTATTACATCGATTGTTAAGAAATATGATATTGAACCTAAGATGTTAAAGTTAGAGATTACCGAGACAGCACTTATGTCTGATCTTAAGAAGAATATGGAGGTAATTAAGAACCTCAGGGATTATGGATTTAAGATAGAGATTGATGATTTTGGAAGTGGATATTCTTCGCTGAATATGTTAAAAGATATAAGTGCAGATGTTCTTAAGATTGATATGGCATTCCTTCGTGCTACAGAGAATGAGGTTAAGGGACAGGATATTCTGGAGACTATTATTTCTCTTGGTGGAAAGCTTGGAATGGAGGTAATTACTGAAGGAGTAGAGACAGACAAACAGCTTCTTATGCTGACAGAGATGGGGTGTCATATATTCCAGGGATATTATTTCTCAAAGCCTATACCAGTCGAAGAATTTGAACAAAAATATATGAATGAATAATGGGAGGAAGTTATGAGCGAGAATTGTTCAGGAAGCTGCTCAAGCTGCAGTTCAGACTGCGAATCAAGAAAAGGACCACAGATATTAAGAAATGCCAATAATGGCAAAGTTAAGAAGGTAATAGCTGTTGTCAGTGGCAAGGGAGGTGTTGGTAAATCACTTGTCACATCAATGTTGGCAGTCAAAGCCAATAAGGAAGGAAAGAAAGCGGCAATACTTGATGCAGATATTACAGGACCATCTATTCCTAAGTCTTTTGGACTTACTGAAAGGGTAACATGTAATGAAGATGGAACTGTAATGTATCCTGAGACTTCAAAGAATGGTATTAAGGTTATGTCACTTAATCTTCTTATGGAAAAGGAGACTGATCCGGTAATATGGAGAGGACCTGTTATTGCGGGTGTTGTTAAGCAGTTCTGGGAAGATGTTGACTGGGATGAGACAGACTGTATGTTTGTTGACTGTCCTCCGGGAACAGGAGATGTACCTCTTACTGTTTTCCAGTCTATGCCGATAGACGGAATTATTATTGTAACATCACCACAGGATCTTGTTTCAATGATTGTGGAGAAGGCAATTAATATGGCTAAACTTATGAATATTCCGGTTCTTGGAATTGTCGAGAATATGTCTTATTTCAAATGTCCAGATTGCGGTAATATTCATTATATATACGGAAAGAGTAAGATTGATGAAGTGGCAGCAGCTAACGATATCAAGACTGTTGCAAAGCTTCCAATGGACGCAAAGGTAGCTGGACTTGTCGATTCAGGAAAGGCTGAGGAACTTGATGTGTCTGCATTAGATGGAATATTTGATGCAATTATGGCTTAACAGAGAAGAATAATGAAAAGATTGATTTTATTTAAAGGCGGAGTAGAAACATTAGAATTCTTTACAGAGCAGATGGCTGTTGTATGGGAGAAGATGGGCTGCTCCGTCTTCTGGTATAATTTAATGTTACAGCAGGCCAGTTCTTCTGCACTGGTGGAATTTTTCAAGGCTCACAGCTCAGACGAGTGGTATATGTTTACATTTAACTTTGAAGGAATAGCAGGAGAAGCCGGTCTGTATCGTGATGATGGCTGGAATTTCTGGGACTGGGCAGGTGTTAAGGTTGTAAATGTGGTTGTAGATCACCCGCTTTATTACAACAAATATATCCGAAAGCACCCTGAAAAGTATATCCAGCTTGATATTGATGAAATGCATGTCGCATACATGAAAAGGTTTTTCCCGGAAGTACATACTGAATATATGCTTACAGCCGGAACAGAGCTTAATTATAACAGATGTATAATGCCTGATAAGAATTACCTGTCAATGAAGGAAAGACCGATAGATATTATATTTACAGGTAATTACACTCCGAAAAGAATACTAAGGAAACATCTGGATAACATGGATGATGAGTATATAGATTTCTATGAGGGTGTGCTGTCATATCTGATAGACAATCCGTCAGAGACGATTGATGCGGCGGCGGAAAATGCGTTACACAGGGAATTCCCTGATATTACAGATGAACAGCTTGTCGACTGCATGCCTAATATGATGTATGCAGACCTTGCTGTAAGATTCCACTACAGGGAGCTTGCAATAAGGGCACTGGCTGATTCAGGACTTAAGATTCATACTTATGGAGAAGGTTATAATTATATCGAATGTAACCACCATGAGAATATAATTGAGCATGGAGGTGTTGATTCCAAGGTGTGTCTTGATATGATTAGTCAGGCAAAGATTTCTCTTAATGTAATGCCATGGTTTAAGATGGGCGCACACGACAGAGTGTTTAATACTATGCTTAATGGAGGTGTTGCACTTACTGATACTTCGCTGTTTTATGAGAACACATTTGCAGATGGTGAAAATGTGTTGTTCTATTCACTTGAGGATTTAAGAGACTATGAAAAGTCGGGATATGATGAGTGTATTGCGGCACGAATTACGGATAAGGTTAAATGTGCATTAGCTGATACGAAACATTTGCAGGAAATCGCTGACAGCGGGTATGAATGCTGTAAGGGCAGACATAGCTGGATTGAGAGGGCTGTAGGGATTGAGAAGTATTTTGGTTAAATGGAATTGAATAATACAAATAAACGATATATGTACACTTTTTCTGTACTCCATGCCATAAATCACTAGAATATATGACTCAATTACAGTATTATTATAATTAACAGATACGGATAGGTTATTTAATGATAGGAGTATATTATGGCAAATTCACAAAAAGGCAAGATTGATATGACCACAGGTCATATCATGAGAAATATCATACTGTTTGCGATACCGATTATTATTGGAAATGTTTTGCAGCAGTTATATACTACGGTTGATGCACTTGTAATAGGTAAATACTGTGGTGATACATCTTTAGCTGCGGTAGGAACGAGTTCGCAGCCAGTTGAAGTATTATTATGTGTCTTTTTAGGAATAGGAACAGGTGTGTCTATTCTTATTTCACAATATACCGGGGCCAAGGAATCGGAAAAAGTTGTTTCAGTATGTGGAACTTCAATAACATTTATATATATTATAGGTATTCCGATTGGAATTCTTGGATGGTTTGCAGCACCGTATATTCTGGAATTCATGAAAGTGCCGCAGGATGTGTGGGGTGCCGCATTAATCTATACAAGGGTTGTATTCTTAGGTACACTTGGTAATCTGGGGTATAATATGAATGCCGGAATTTTAAGAGGACTTGGAGACAGCAAGGCTTCATTATGGTTTCTGGTTGTATCATGTGTTTCTAATATAGTATTTGATTTATTGTTTGTTGCAGGTTTTGGAATGGATGTAGCTGGGGCAGCACTTTCTACAAGTATTGCCATGTTTATTTCATGGATTGTAAGTATTGTTTATATAAGAAAGAAGTTTCCAGAGATACAGTTTACATTTTTGCCGAGAAGATTCTCTGGAACAATGATGAAAGACATTCTGGCTATTGGCTTACCTGTTGGTCTTAACAATTCACTATATTCATTAGGACATGTTGCATTACAGACCTTTAATAACTCACAGGGTGCTATATTTATGGCAGGAGGTGCAGTAGCAGGAAGAATTACAGGATGCTCTAACATAGCAATTACCGGATTATCTTCGGCGGCCACTACATTTTCAGGACAGAATTATGGTGCTAAGAAAT
>ERZ827496.4416-NODE-4416-length-10943-cov-2.644471_pt1 | contig 10943 bp, 10 predicted proteins | sample MGYA00519769_ERZ827496 | MGnify/ENA primary metagenome ERZ827496 (study PRJEB31778, sample SAMEA3449327) | human gut metagenome | biome: human gut; feature: human-associated habitat; material: faeces | place: United Kingdom | collected 2010/2012 ...
GCAACAGAAAAGCCGTCTCCTCGTAACCGAAACGTCCTTCGGCCTGAATACCCCGTACCAGATCCTCAACATCGATTCCCCGGTAGATCAGACGACCCGGAATCGCCTTCAGTCCGCCACCGGGCAGCGCTTCATAGCCCACGACGTTTCCGATCTTGGTCAATCCGACCAGCACTCCGGAGTGGTCTTCGTTGCGAAGTCCCCGCTTAACGTTATACTTTACAAACAGATCATTATCGATATGACTGGTCGTCTTGATCGACTCCGACAGTCTTTTGATGATGCACTCTTTATCCATTCTTTATGCCCTCCCTATTTTTCGTTCCTCATTAATATTCGTATTCGTTTTTTTCACTTTTCTTCGCATCTTTCCGTGCGATTCGACGAGCAAATCGCATCCGGCCCAACACCCCGAAAAAAATTAAAAATATTCAACCGAACTGCCGACAATCGCCGACAACAACCGATTGCCCAAACCACTCGCTCCGATACGGAACCGTTCGGGACTCAACCACTCCTCACCCAAAACCTGTTCGGCGATCGTATAATACAGCAGAGCATCCTCTGCCGTAGAGATTCCTCCAGCGGCTTTGAAGCCTGCCTGTCGGCCAGTTTTTTCCGCAAACGTCCGAATCGCCCGACACATCACAACAGCCGCTTCGGGAGTTGCCGCCACGGCCGCTTTTCCCGTCGAGGTTTTAATGAAATCGGCCCCTGCCAACATCGCAATCACCGAAGCCCGATGAATAGCCTCCGGTGCGGCCAAGATTCCCGATTCGAGAATCACCTTCAGTACGATATCATCGCCGATTTCGTTCCGCAGCATCTCGATCTCATTTCCCATCAGATCGTACTCGCCATTGAGAAACTCGCCGATACTGATAACCACATCCACCTCATCCGCTCCGTTTTCGACCGCCATCGCCGTTTCGAGCATTTTTACCTCCAAATAGGTCTGGGAAGAGGGGAAACCGCCACACACACTCGTAATGGACATTCCCGAGTCACCGATAGCCATACCTGCCGTTTCGACAAAAACGGGGTAGACACACACCGAAGCGACATTCGGCACCTCGGGATAGTGGTTCGGGAGTTCAACGGCCCGGGTTACAAAACGATCGATCCGATCCTTCGAATCCGTACTGTTCAAAGAGGTCAGATCGATAGCCCCGAAACAACGTTTATAGACCTTCTCGTTGCGGTTTTTCGGCAAGGCACGACGCACAGCAGCGAGGGTCTCTTCTATCTCTGCGGGCGAGACGCCTGTTCCGAATTTTTTCAGGTTGCTGCTGTATTCCATGACTCCGATCTATTGATTCGATCCGTTACTTCTTGCAAAGATAATAAATTATGCGGAAAGATCGAACAGATACAAGAAAGATGGAGCCTGATACCCACGCTTAATCCACGCAAAGAGACCTGTCACTATCTGTCTGCATGAAAAAATCCGTCCCCATTTCCATAAAAAAACGAGTCCGATCGGGACTCGTCGTATGGTTTCTCACATCGGGCTATACCTCACAACGTGAGACCGTCCTTTATCGCTCCTCTACAACAGGAAGGTCAAACCGATATTGATTTGTTGTACCCGAGGGCCTCTTCCGTTTTTGAACAACGTCGAGCGATAGTAGACGGCCGACAGCGCAAAGTGGTTGTACCCGATATTGATCGTATAACCGTAATGAAAATTCCGAAGACCAAAACTATCGTGTTTCTTGAACTTGCCGCTCAACCGGGGATCCGAAGCCTTAATCTTTGTGTGGGCTCCGATACGCCATCCGCCGACCATACCCGCATTAACGAAAAAGTTGTTGTTACGCCCCATTTGCACCTCCACCAACAACGGAACGTTCAGATAACAGGTATAGAGTTTCGACTTCTCCAACCGGATGTTCTGCGTCTGATACTGATAATCCGGAACCGTCACCCCATTCTCGACCTTCAACGCCATATTCTCTTCGAACCGGAAATTATTGAACTCGACTCCCAAACCGGTAACCAACCCGACGTGCTTGCTCTTCAACAGCGTATAATCGATCGGATTGAGCGTAACACCGATCGACTTGGCACTCTGGGAGAGAAACTCGGCGCCGGCCGGAAGATTCATGTGGGTCAGATTGGTGATCAGTCCGCTGTAATGGATCCCGATTCCCGCCCAATGTCCGTCGTTCCACAGCAACCGATTGTGGCGTTGCTCTCCTTCGTCCGTTTTCGAGATGTTTTTTATCGCAATCGTCAGCCGGCTCCGTTTCTCTCCGGCTTTCTGCGAAATCGACGCGGCTCTCTGCTGAATGGACATTTCGTTGTCACCCCGATGCGCAGTATCCTCTATCTGTCCGTATACACTACACACCAACAAGGAAAACAACACCCCTAAAAAACTCTTTTTTATCATCGATTCATCTTTTTCCCCAAGCGTTATTCAATCCGGTTTCCTATCCGGATAAACGATGCAATCTCTATTCCACGTTCATCCTCCGTACTATATCTTTTGATCGGCAACAGATCATCGAGCGGAGCCAACAGCGAGGACAAAATACGCAGCGCCTCCTTGGTTCCGTCAGTCAAACCCTCCTCCGTATCGTCATATTCAGAAATATCGTCTACACGTGCCACGGGCAGCGTCACCGGTTCCAGAACAATATCCGCACTCGGAGCAATCGGATCAGGAAGCGCACGGGAATCGGCAAACAACGGCTCCAATACGACCTGACTCATCGGATCCTCATCGGCAGGCTTTTCCGTTTGGGTATCGATCTTTTCCTCCCAAACAGCCGATCTCTTCTCCGCTCCGACATGTCTATCCATCGAGGAGACCACCCTCTCCGGCGCAGGAACGACATACGGCACGACATGTTCCGCATCTGCATGCTCGGCAGCTGCAGAGGATTCATCTTCGGTCACCGCAGCTACGGATTTTGCCGTTTCCTGATAGACCTCCTCGATCTGTTCGGCCAACTGCCGTTCGCCATACTCGATCGAATCGTCTATCTTACCGATACCACCAAGCAGTCCAAACAGACCGATTACGACGGATGCAGCGGCCGCTCCACCCAGAAACGAACCGACCTGACGCCACCGCAAGTTTCTCTTCATGCCGCGTTTGAGCATCTCCTTGTGCGGAAATTCCACCCGGTCGACCGGCAAAACCGGCATGCCCTGTGCCAACGAGTGAACCTCTTGTGCTACATCGGGCCGACTCTTCAGGAAGGATTCGAAAGCCTTCCGCTGTTCGTCCGACAGGTTACCCTCGAGGTAATCCAGAGCCAGCTCTTCGTAATGATCCCAATCGTACATCACAATATGTCGTTTATATCTCCTATATACTTTTTCAACGCTACCCGCGCCCGAAAAATGTAGACCTTCACCTGCGATTCGCTCAAAGCGGTCATTTCTGCCATCTCGCGATAGCTGTAACCCTCGTAGTCCCGCAACATAATCAAAGCCTTCTGAATCGGAGGCAAACGATCCAGATAGCGTTCGATGGTCTCGGACAGATTGTTGAACTCTCCTCGCTGCGGACTCTTCCGGTTCACCAACATCTGCTCCCCGCCGACATACCGCCGCCGCATACGGATCTGATCAACCATCAACCGGTAGGCTATCGTGAAAAGATAACCCTTCTCCTTGCCGCTGATTACGGCCTCACGATTCTCCCACAACCTCAGAAAACTCTCCTGAACGACATCCTTGGCCTGCTCCTCATCGCGCAAAGACTTAAGGACAAACCGGTATAAGTTGTCGGAATACAGGTCGACGCATCTATCATACTCTGAGATTGTCATGCAAACACCGGTATTTGACGGTACAACGTATAGTAAAATGGAAAAGTTACATCGAAAGCCGTTTTTTCGGTATCGATTTTCGATTACTGCCTCTCGATGACGTATTCGATCTCTTTAAAAAGGTAGCGACGCACCGATCCGTCGGAGTGTTCCACCTCCAGCTCGCCCGAAGGCCATACGCGACGAATCACCCCTTCGAAACGCTCACCACTTCGGCCATCAAGATAGGTTCTGCGTTCGCCGAGCCCGTAGAGCCGTTCCATATAATCGTGAGCGAGCAATGACTCCTCTCCCCGCTCCAACATCGCGTAACGATGGCTCAACTTCCGGTAAAACGTCTCGAAAACAGCTCCACGATCGAGTGCCCCGCCCCGTTCGAGGGAGAGAGAGGTCGGGTTGGGAAGCGACGGATCGAACTCCGTCTGATTTACATTGATTCCGATTCCCACGATCGAACGGGCGATATATCCGTTCGAGAGATCGTTTTCGATCAACATGCCTACGGCCTTCCGGTCTCCGGCATAGATGTCGTTGGGCCACTTGATTCGGGCAGGGACCCCACATGCCTCCAACGTATCGGCCACGGCCAAAGCCACGGATTGCAACAACCGGAACTGCCGTTCAGCCGGAAGAAAACCGGGACACAAAATGACCGAAAAGGTCAAATTTGCGCCCGTTTCACTACTCCATCGATTGCCTTTTTGGCCCCTACCCTGACTCTGCCGTTCGGCCAGAATCACATCGCCCGCATCATATTGCGGATTCTGAGCCTCATCATTGGTCGATGTCAGCTCTTCGAAATAGTAAAAGCCAAAACCCGCAGCAGCTGCAAAATGTTCCAGTCGTTGCTTCAAATCCATCTCAACCTTGTGAATGATTGGACCCTAAATCGCTTATACGGAGACTCCGAAATCTCTCAGAGCCTGATTCAACGCCGTTTTACGATCGGTCGACTCCTTTCTTTGTCCGATGATCAGGGCACAGGAGACGTGGTACTCACCGGCCGGATACTGTCTCGTATATGATCCGGGAATAACGACCGAGCGCGGCGGCACGTAGCCTTTATAGTAAACCGGTTCCGGACCGGTCACGTCGATAATTTTGGTCGATCCCGTGAGCACTACATTCGCTCCGAGCACAGCCTCATGACAGACGTGCGCCCCTTCGACAACAATACACCGGCTGCCGATAAAGCAGTGGTCCTCGATGATCACCGGTGCTGCCTGAATCGGTTCCAGAACTCCACCGATGCCGACACCGCCACTGAGATGCACCCCTTTACCGATCTGGGCACACGAACCGACCGTCGCCCACGTGTCGATCATCGTACCCTCACCGACATAGGCTCCAATGTTGACATACGAAGGCATCATAACCACTCCCGGAGCCAAATAAGCTCCGTAACGGGCCGCTGCCTGAGGAACAACCCGCACCCCAAGATCCTTATATTCGGTTTTCAGTTTAAGCTTATCGTAGAACTCCATCGGTCCCGCTTCGGATACTTCGAGCTGCTGGATCGGGAAATAGAGAATCACGGCCTTTTTCACCCACTCGTTCACTTGCCATGTGCCATCGGCCAGCGGTTCTGCCGTACGGATTTTCCCTTTATCGAGCCATTCAATCACCTGTCGAATACTCTGTTTGACCCGCTCTTCCTTCAACAGATCCCGGTTTTCCCAAGCCTGTTCGATAATCTCTTTTACCTCTTGATACATCTCTAACCCTTTTTTAATACTACACGCGCAAAGTTATGAATTTTTACATGTTTTCCGCGAAACAATCCCTACATTTGCTTCAGGAGAGAAGAGAATCGTACTTTTCTACCCCACAACACATTTAAATCGATGACATCACCAAGAATCAAATATCCATTCAGCCGCCGGTGCGAAACAACCGACAACTATTTCGGAACCGAAGTGGCCGACCCATACCGCTGGCTCGAAGAGAGTCGTTCCGACGAAACCCAACAATGGATCGCGGCCCAAAACAGATTAAGCGAAAACTACCTTTCAGCCATTCCGTATCGTCCGGCGATCCGCCAACGGCTGACCGAGTTGTGGCACTCGCCTCAGTTCGGCATCCCCGAACGGCACGGAGACCGGCTCTTCTTTTTCCATAACGACGGCGGACACAACCAAAGTATCCTATACTGCCAGCCCGACGGTGAAGAGGCCCGGATCTTTCTCGATCCGAACACCCTCTCTCCGGATGGAACGGCTGCTCTCACCGGCATCTCCTTCTCCAAAAACGGAAAGTATATGGCCTACTCACTCACCGTTTCCGGTTCGGACTGGTCCGAAATACGAATCATGGAGTGTACCACGGGACGCCTGCTCGCTGACCGCATCCACTGGGTAAAGTTCTCGTGTGCCGTATGGTGCGGCGAGGGTTTTTATTACAGCGGATTCGATGCTCCGGACACGGGAAAAGAGTACGAAGCGCAATCGCTCGCCCAGAAGATATTCTACCACCGTTTAGGATCGGAACAGAGCGATGACCAGACCGTCTATCACGACCCGGAACACCCGCAACGCTATTTTCAGGCATCGGTCAGTCGCGACGAACAGCATCTTTTTATCATAGCGTCAGAAGGGACCTCGGGCAGTGAGGTTCTCTACCGACGCATTGAAGATGAGACAGAATTTCAGCTGCTCTTTTCGGGATTCGACTACGACTATACATTTGTATGTGCCGATCGGGGCGAAGCCCTCTTCCTGACCAACGAACAGGCTCCGAACGGGAAAGTCGTCCGGGCGATTTTACAGGATAAACCGCAGATTGAACCGTGGCTACCCGAATCGGACAACCGGTTGATTCAGGTGACTTCGGCCGGAGGAGCCTATTTTGCCCACTACCTCAAGGACGCCTGCAGCGAAATCATCCGCCTCGACAACGCCGGAAATCGTACCAGCCAAGTCGACCTTCCGGGAAACGGTACCGTTTCGGGGTTCGACAACGACGGCAACGACGATATATTTTACTCCTACACCTCCTTCATCGATCCGGTTTCGATCTACCGTTACGATCTCCGAAACGGAAAATCTTCGCTGTACCGCTCTCCGGAAAAACAGTTCGATCCGGCCTCTTTTGTGGTCGAACGGCACCGGGCCCAAAGCAAAGACGGAACTTCGATTCCGTTTTTCGTCGTCCGGCACCGGGACAGCCAACCCGACGGAGATCGCCCGACCTACCTCTACGGATACGGCGGATTCGACATCAGCCTGACCCCTACCTTCTCCCCCTTGGCCATCGCATGGATGGAACAGGGCGGCCTATATGTGGTCGCCAATCTGCGGGGCGGAGGGGAGTTCGGAGAGCAGTGGCACCGGGCAGGAATGAAATCCCGGAAACAGAACGTTTTCGATGATTTTATCGCCGTTGCCCAACAGCTGATCGACAGCGGATACACCTCACCCCGAAAACTGGCCATAGCGGGCGGATCGAACGGAGGCCTGCTGGTCGGAGCCTGTATGACCCAGCGTCCCGACCTCTTCGCCGTCGCTCTTCCTGCCGTAGGCGTTATGGATATGTTGCGCTACCAATACTTCACCGTCGGTTGGGGATGGTGCGTCGAATACGGCAACAGCGAACTTCCCGAAGAGTTCGCATGGCTGTATGCCTATTCTCCGCTGCACAACATCCGTCCCGGTCGCGCCTATCCGGCCACACTGATTACGACCGCCGATCACGACGACCGCGTCGTACCGGCCCACTCCTTCAAGTTTGCCGCTACGCTTCAGGCCGCACAAAAAGGAGACCGTCCGATCCTGATCCGAATCGACTCCGCAGCCGGACACGGCATGGGGAAACCTCTCTCGAAAAAGATCGAGGAGCAGACCGATCAACTCGCGTTTCTGTTCGAGAATACCGCAACACCCTACCATCCGATCCACGACGACCCCTCGACTGTCTAAAAAGATCACATGATTTCGACCCAGCTCAGTCCGGCAAACGACTTCTGATTCGCTTTCCGCACACGGTCGAACTCCTTGATCGTCCGGATCAGTCCCTCCTCGATGGAGAGTGTCGGTTCCCAGCCGAGCCTGTTACGAGCATAGCCGATATCGGGAACGACATACGGCACGGAATCGGAGCGCAGATTGAGGCATACGATTTTGGACTGGCTGCCGGTCAAATGTACCACATCCTCGGCCAAAGCATCAACCCGAATCGACTCTACACTGCCGATGTTGACCGGTTTTGCGACATCCCCTCCGGAGTCCATCAGCCGGATCAAGGCATCGATCGCATCATCGATATAGAGGAAACTACGCATCTGGGCCGCATTGCCCCGAATAACCAACGGCTCGTTATCGAATGCACTCCGAATGAATCCCGAAAGCAGTCGGCCGTCGTTCAACGGCATACCCGGCCCATAGATATGAAACAGACGGGCAATCCGCACGTCGACGCCATACTGATTCCGATAGGCCGTACAGATCGTCTCGGCAGCCCGTTTTCCTTCGGCATACGAACTCCCCTCGCCTACCGTATCCACACTCCCCTGATACTCCTCCGATACGGGATAACGGCACATCTTTCCATACACCTGAGCCGAGGAGGCCTGTATCACTCGAGCTTGCATCCGTTTGGCCAACTCCAAAATGTTGATCGTTCCGATCAGCGAAGTTTTGAGCGTCATCACCGGATCACGCAGGTAGCTACCCGGAGCCGACGGACACGCCAAATTATAGATACAATCGACCTCCTCGAAGTAGGGAAACGTTATGTCGTGCCGCAGCAGTGTGAACAATGGATTGTGCAGCAAATGGTCCACATTCTGGCGGGTGCTGGTGCAAAAGTTATCCAGCACGATCACCTCGTTTCCTTCGGCGAGCAGACGTTCGCACAGGTGACTGCCGATAAATCCGGCCCCACCGGTAACCAATATTTTTTTTCTCATCTTTGCGTAGGTTTTACCGCTATCCTACGCAAGAACTGTTCCACACAGGAGATTGTAAACAGCGAGGCGGAATGAGCCTCGATCACTCATTCCGCCTTGTTCGCTATATCATCAGTTCCTAATCGGTTCCGATTACTTCACATGTCCGTTTTTAACCAAGTATTCGGCAATCTGTACGGCGTTGAGAGCGGCACCCTTACGGATCTGGTCGCTCACACACCAGAACGTCAATCCGTTCGGATCGGAGAGATCCTGACGGATCCGACCCACATAAACCGCATCGACACCCGCCAACGGCAGAGGCATCGGATAGACCTTCTTTTCCGGCTCATCCATCAGCACAACTCCTTCGGCCGAAGCAAACGCCTTACGGGCCTCCTCAACCGACACCGGACGCTCCGTCTCAACCCAAACCGCTTCGGAGTGGGCCCGCATAACCGGAACCCGAACACACGTTGCACTCACCTTTACGTCCGAGTGCATGATTTTGCGTGTCTCGTTATACATCTTCATCTCCTCCTTCGTATAGCCGTTATCGGTAAAGACATCGACCTGAGGAATCACGTTATAGGCCAACTGAAACGCAAACTTATTGATCGTCGGTTCCTCGCCACGAACCAGTTGAGCGTTTTGCTCCTTGAGCTCCTCCATGGCCGCTGCACCCGCACCGCTGGCCGATTGATAGGTCGACACATGTACCCGACGAATGTGTGACAGTCCCTCGATTGCTTTCAGGGCTACGACCATCTGAATCGTCGTACAGTTCGGATTGGCAATGATGCGGCGCGGCGGATTGATGGCATCCGTCGGGTTAACTTCCGGAACCACCAAGGGTACATCCTCATCCATCCGGAAAGCACTCGAATTATCGATCATTACAGCCCCGTATTTGGTGATCGTTTCGGCAAATTCTTTCGAAGTACCGCCTCCGGCCGAAACGAAAACTATGTCGATGTCCTTAAAGTCGTCGTTGTGTTGTAAAAGTTTTACAGTCAGCGGCTGACCACGAAACAGGTATTGGGTGCGCGGAAAGCATACGTCCGACCCGCACTCCGCGACGATCCGAACAACAACAACTCGTCAATCGGGAAATTTCTCTGTTCCAGCACCTTCAGGAACTCCTGACCTACGGCACCACTGGCTCCTACAATCGCAACTTTCATAATCAGTTTTCAGTTTTTATGTTGATTTTTTCGACTCTCTTGCTCATTTCCATGGATTTACACACCATTTCAGCCGCAAATGTATGTCACAAGGAAATAAAATCCTACTAATTGTTAAATTTTTATTTATTTTGTTAATTTATCAATAGAATCAAACGCATACTCTTCAATTAATCAAAGAACTCATCTTCGCGGGGTGTGGTCGAAGCAGCCGGAGCTTCAGCGCTTTCATCGCAGTCATACGACACCGCTCCGACCGGAACCGGAAACTTATCCTTTTGCGTAATCCCGAGTTTGGGATCGGCATACACGCGTTCCATAAACTTCGCGAAGATCGGCAAAGCGATCCGCGCACCCTCACCGCCCGACGAGAGGTGAATACTCCGGTCCTCGCCACCAACCCATGCACCGCCGACCAACTTGGGCAGCACCCCGACAAACCACGCATCGGAGTTATTCTGCGAAGTTCCGGTCTTACCCCCCATATCCGCCTCCTTGATACCCAATCTGCGGATACTTCCTGCCGTTCCGGCGTTGACTACCCGCCGCAACATGTCGAGCATCGTATAGGCCGTCTGTTCGGAGATCGCCTCCTGCATCGGAGCTGCGAAGTTAGCCAACACGTTTCCCTGACGATCCTCGATCCGTGTAACGAAGATAGGATCGATATGCACCCCACGATTGGCAAAAGTTCCATAGGCCCCGACAAGCTCAAACAGCGAAAAGGCCGAAGTTCCCAAACAGAGCGGATAAACCGGGTCGATGTAACTCTCAATACCGAACTTATGGATCAGATCGGCAACGGCTTCAGGCTGGCGTGTCTGCTTCATGATCCATGCCGAATAGTTGTTGCGGCTGCGGGCCAACCCCCACCACAACGGATTCAGCGCTCCGTCATACACCACCTTGCTGGCTTCACGCGGCGACCACGGTCCGCTCGGGGTCTCAATCGTCACCGGAAGATTCGGCACCGGCGTACAGGGCGTCAGCCCGAGCTGTTCAATGGCAAAGGTATAGACAAACGGTTTGATGGTCGAACCGATCTGCCGTTTTCCCTGCTTCACCATATCGTACTTGAAGTAACGGAAAGAG
>ERZ827496.4419-NODE-4419-length-10926-cov-15.575660_pt1 | contig 10926 bp, 15 predicted proteins | sample MGYA00519769_ERZ827496 | MGnify/ENA primary metagenome ERZ827496 (study PRJEB31778, sample SAMEA3449327) | human gut metagenome | biome: human gut; feature: human-associated habitat; material: faeces | place: United Kingdom | collected 2010/2012 ...
GGAACTCTCCCGCAAGCTCCGCTTCATCTATTCGCTGATTAAAGCCTGACCCGTTTAGGCTTTTTTTATGCCGGAGGGCATCTTTTCCTCCCTCCCGAAAATTCTTTTGCGACTTTTCCAAACCATCCGGTTTGTTTCTTCGATTCTTTTCGTACCTTTGGGGGCATGGAGGTGAGGATATACGCCCCGCATGGCGTGGGTTAGCGGAATATCTGATACCTGACGGGTATTGTTATCAATCCATTATTCGCATAAAATATATAAAAAGAGAAGATATGATTAATTTAGACTCCTTACCCGAAAAGGGATTAAAACGGGAAGCCGCAATATTAGAACTTGGACGTAATCCTGAAAATGCAGAAACATTAATGTTTTTGGTGAACACTGAAAAAGGTAAATGCAAAAATGCGGCTCTGAAAGCACTTGCTTGTATAGAATGTCAAGAAGCTCGTCCTTTATGGAAGAAGCTTGTCAAAGGTAAATGTATGGGTGAGAACATCTTTGCTAACACTTGTTCTGATTGTGTTTCAGAAGAAATAGCACCTGTTATCCTGTGCTTTTTGACAAATCTACTTAATCGACAAAAAGATGAGCCTATTGATGTCAATCAGATGGAACAACTGAGGTTTTGCCTGTCAATAATGTTAGGAAAAGCATCTCAAAATATGTTGGAGGTATATCGTTTTATGGCAAAGCCCGAAAATTTGTCCCGCTTTACTTCGCTAAAACGAGCAAAAAAGAATTCTAACGATGAAACTACAACTTGGAATTTTAATTCTGATACCCTTCGTATAAGTGAGGATAATCGTTATGAAAAGGAAAAGGTTTTTCCGTTAGTAATGACAGCTTCACTGATAAAAAGCCAAGATGTACGCCTAATGGCACTTGCAGATGAACTGTATGCGACTTATGGAGGGGCTTGGCTCATTCCTGTGTTTATGAAAGCAATCCTCACAGAACCTAAAGAAAAGGTATATGATGGATTTGTAAAGTATCTGTCAGAAGAATCTACAGCAATTTATTTGCTTAATGTGTTTGGATGGCTTGATTATAATGATTATCCAGAGGATTGGAGCTTTAAACGAGAGAAACCTGTAGGCTATCGTGCTCTTGTTTTCTGGGGTAATTATAAATATGGTGCTTATGATACTCAATTTACAGTTGATACTTTTGTCGATATAGATGAGAGATGGTTGTTTGCGCTCGCCAAAGATGCTAAAAGTAAAAAACCAAAAGTACATTGGCAAGCTTACAACCGAAGAAAAGGAGGTGTTTCTTTCGAAAACTATGATGAAATGTTATTGGGATTACTTCCTGAGAAAGTTGAAAACGAGGAATTGAAAGAGCTTCTTTATTATTATTTCAAAGAACGTTCACAGATAGTAAATGTGCCTAAAAGTGTTTCTGTGTATGAAGATGCTCTCAATCGTCTGCAACGATAAAAGTATAATTGAAGTATGCGGATAACATGCACCTTAATCGCCCTAAACGGCGATTAGCTGCAACCCATTATAAACCCCTAAAAAACAAACGACAATGAGCATTTTTTTGAAAGCGGTACAACGCATCAACCCGTCAGAACCGGATGAACCTAAGAAATGGTATCCCGTTCAGTACACCACCAAGATGGTGGACGAAAGCGAAGTGGCTATGCTGATAGCTGACGGGACGACTGACCCGTTTCCGTGAGTCGGGCAACTTGAAATCGTGAGTTGGGCAACTCAAAGTTCTGAGTTGGGCAACTCAGCTCGGTGAGTCGGGCAACTCACGGAAACGAGTTGGGCAACTCGGAAAAGTGAGTTGGCGGGGGATTGGTGCTTGGCAGGTTTGTTGTTAATACATTAGTGACAATTTGAGATATATTTAGATAATGGAACGATATAGAGAAGTGCCAGAAATAAATCGGCTAATAATATTTCCTTGTCATTTAAGAGAAGGATTGGAGTTTGCCAAAAATCAGGGTTACTACGACATAGTAATAAATGTCGGTAGCACTACGTCGTGTAAGCATAGATTAAATGTAAGTTTAATATGCGAATATGATTTTATTGAATCCTTGACTATTTTGGGGTACGACTATACCATAGAACCATGCAATCTAAATCAACTAAGTGTTTTACCTCACTTACATAAACTTGGGCTTTGGGTTGATAAGGTCTTTACTATCGACTTCAGCTTATTTCCAAAACTTGAAGAATTAAAATATTATCATACCAAACATACAATAAACATTGATACTTTAATAAATTTGAAACAACTGCATATCTATAACTTTAACTCTAAAGAATTAGAGGAATTAAAAAACATGGTTTCATTAGAAAATCTAACATTATGGGATGCAAAAAATACTAACTTAAATGGCTTACATCAACTCACAAACCTTAGGAATATTGAAATTGTCCGTTCAAAAAAAATGTCAAACCTTGATGGGTTATGTAAAGCAGATAAACTTGAGTCAATTCAAATATATTCTTGTAATAGTTTGAATGATCTGAGAGCATTAAAGGATATACCTAAATTAAAACAGCTTTCAATTGAAAAATGCAAGCAACTTAACGATTTGTCTCAGTTAGCTCCCAATCATTCAATAGAAGCCATTTATATATCAATCCTTAAAGACCTTGATTTTGTAAAAACGATGTATAATCTTAAAAAATTGGCTTTTGATGATGTTATAAGTGGGGATTTATCTCCTTTGTTTGAATCCGAATCACTTGAATCTGTAAGTATGGAATCTAAAAAGAAATATGGATATTCTGAAGGTGAAGTAAATAAAATGCTTATTAGAAATAAAGATTGCAATAAAACAGATAAAATTCAAAAAAGGAAAGTCGCATATTTTGGTGAAATCGATATTAAACCTTCAGAAGAAGAAATTGACTGTGAAGTTATATTGGATAAAAAGAAGATTTATCTTGCTTTGAATCTTTTTGATGGTGTACCAGAATATGATTGGCTGAATGAATATGAGGATTATGCAAGCAATTTGCTACAATATAAGAAAGCTATTGATGATTATATTGTAAGAGATTATGATTCAAATGGAAAAGCGAAAGAATATATTGATTTCCATGTTGAAGAACTGGATAAATCGAGCATAAACAAAATATTGAAAAAAACGGAATCTGATACTACAATAGAAAAAAGGCTACTATCAGTTTTGAAATTGGAAAGAGTAGGATTCTATCCCGGAGATGATGATTATGCTGTATGGGATTATACCATAGGAAAAAATGTAACAGATCGGTTAATAGTTGTTGTTACAGATAATAATGGAAATATAAAAGAAATAACAACAGAAAGCTAAGTTTATTAATAATAATGTTACTAACAAGGTCGAGATAACAGCTAAACGCTGTTCCCTGCTGAACCATTATCAAATATGGCACACCGGATTGCATCCCGCTTGCTATCCACTCTCGGAAGTTTAGTCCGTCCTTTTGTATATACATCCAAACTGGCTTAAACCTGTTTCCATCGGCAGCAAAGTATGTGCCCGGCGAAAAAGAGAAAGCGGCATTTCCTTTTTCGCCAGTTTCAAGGCTGGTGGCTATGGTGGTTGGCGGAGGAAATGGCAGGATGCCTACAGCCTTTCTTCCCCTTCCGCCAACTCTTTCGCGACTTTTCCAAACCATTCGGTTTGTTTCTCCGATTCTTTTCGTACCTTTGGGGGCATGAAGGTTAGGATATATGCCCCGTATGGCGCGGGTTAGTGGAATGTCCGATTCCTGACAGGTGTTGTTATCAATACATTAGTGATAACAGCATAATTTACAAATTCAAAATATAGGTATATGATTGTATGTGCAATAACTATTATACTCATAGCGATTTTATTCTCGCTATTCTTGTTTAGGGAAAAAAAGTGCAGTATCGGAAAGAAAATAATATTGATAGTATGCTTTTCGATAGGCATATATATTTTGTTCAGTATCATTATGCTGCTATATTTTTTCTTAGGTGATTTCTCCGCAGAAGAATTATGGTAAAAATATCACTAACAACGCAGGGTAACGGCAAGCCGTTCCCTGCTGAACCATTAATAATAAATGAGTTCGTAAAAAAAGATTCACATAAAATGGAAAGAATAAAAACAATAGCATTTAGAGGTAGCAACGATTTAATTGCCAATTTACAGCTATGTATTGACCGGATTAGTTATACGATTCCTGATGTCATGAATCGTATATCAGGTCAATATAATGTTAGATGTGTGTTTGAAAAGGTTGAAAACCAATTAGCCTTTAATGATTCCATTTTAGGCGAACTAATAAATCAAACTTATTTAGGGAAAGTCTATATAAATGACAAGTCAGATATACGATTGCTTTCTCCTAATAGTGGTTTGTCTGAACATAAAATAGATTTTAGCTTACAAGGAGAATTTAATATAGGTGTTAAGATTTTTAAGGACAAGCCTGTTCACACCTTGCCCGCTATTGATGTTCTTCCAATACCTGTTGAAATTATCACTATTTACTTCTATTTTTCAGAAATGAAACTAAATGAAAATTTGGTTTACTCTATATCTGACAAATACTTTGATTCTTATGATTATCTCGGCTTCATTCTTGTGGACTTAGCAAAAATGGAAGAAATAATAACTCGAAAATATGGCAATCGGAAGTTGGATTTAATAGACGAATTTTCCAATACAGAGCTAATCGATGAACTGTTCAGCCAAGAAATAATCATGATAACTTGGGGTATTCATCCCTATTCTTATCCGATTTACAGTTCTGAAAATGTTGATTCTATCCGTCCTTTATTGGGGCGAGAGTATAAGCAAGAGGGTCGCTTTTACATCAAGGAAGACATAAGAGAGTTGAGTTTAATTCCGGGCTACGAATTAAGGAAGTGGCCGGAATTTACACAAAAAGAATGGACTAAAATATCATTGAATGGCAAAGGAAAAATAGCACACTTAACTCCTTATATCCTTGAAGATTCTGAATTTGAAACAGTATTAGTTTCATTTCTAATTCATAGAAGCGAGGGGTGCTTAAAAGAAAGTATTCCTCTGCTAAATGTGAATCTTTTATACGAATAACATTGTAATTATTATTAACGAGCCAAGATAGCTGCTGAACGCAGCTCCTTGTCAAACCATTAGTAACAATTTAATAATTCTTATATGGGCTTAGATATTTCAATTTATAATAAAGACGGAACAAGCACGGATGTGTCTGAAATTAGTGAAAACTTACATTATTGGCTGTTTAATCTTGCACATTTAGATAAAGGGCGATTTCGAACTATATTCCGTGTACAAGACTATTATTTAACTGATGTAGAACTTTCGGGAACAGAATTAGTATCTTTCATTAATGAGTTAAAAGAAATTGGAAAAAAATCTCCTTATGGTAAGGAGATTGAGCACATAGTAAATTGTATAAATACCACCAATATATCTAAGATAAGAATTACGGGTGATTAAAGTTACTAACGAAGCAGGATAACGCTTACAGCGTTCCCCGCTTAGCCATTAGTCACAACTTGCAATAACTTATAAATGATAACAGTATGAACAAAGACATTATAGTAGCAGAGGATGAAGATGTTAAAATCATCTTTCATTTCAAAGTGTTTTGCGAACTATTGAAAGAGTGCATATCTATATATGGAAATACTACCATAGAGAATGCACAACAAGTGGTTAAAGACTTTCATCCTCTACAACAGCCTATAAACACTACTGATGATATTGTTTTCTTTTCTCACGAAAACATTTATCATTGGGCAATGCTTGCTCTATATGGTGAAACGTATTGGTTTACACATCCTGAATGTGAAAAACTTCCCGATAGTTATGAAAAATGGATAGAAAGCGCTTTAGCCCAATATTCTTTGGATGACTGTTATGAATTTATAAGCAAGAATAATAATGTGACTAACAAAGCGTGATAACGCCTAACTGCGTTCCCCGCTTAGCCATTAATGGTAATAAGATATATGATAGACTATTTATATTATAGGTTTTATAGATTATGGCTTCATTCTTCTATATCGGAAGGAGCCATATTTTTGGCAATGCTTTTGTTTTCGGTCATGTTAAGTGCCAATGTATTAACCGCATGGGGTATATTAACCCAATACGGAATCATTGATTATCCGTCCGATACTCAATACTATATCATTGAAGGCAGTTTAATAGCATTGCTGTGTGGCAGATTTTTCTTCAAGAAAAGGTACAGAAGAATTATAACCAAGTATGAGGATGAAAACTCTGTGCAACGTAAAGTTGGAGCGTGGGCACTTACTGTATATATAGTAGCAACCTTTACTTGCTTTTTCATAGAGGCATTGCACAGACAGGGAAAAATATAATTTACCATTAACGAAGCAGGATAACGGCAAGCCGTTCCCTGCTGAACCATTATAAACCCCTAAAAAACAAACGACAATGAGCATTTTTTTGAAAGCGGTACAACGCATCAACCCGTCAGAACCGGACGAACCGAAGAAATGGTATCCCGTTCAGTACACCACCAAGATGGTGGACGAGAGCGAAGTGGCTATGCTGATAGCCGATGGGACGACTGACCCGTTTCCGTGAGTCGGGCAACTCACGGAAACGAGTTGGGCAACTCGGAAAAGTGAGTTGGCGGGGGCTGATACTTGAAAGAAAACTAAATAAATTTATACGCTATGGATAACAATATAAGAGTAGATGATTATTCTATTGGTAAACACTATAGATTTGAAGATGGGTACATAATGATTCCCAAACATGAATACTATGAAACCACTTTCCAAAGTCACAAACACGTATTTTATTGGAATGATATAAACTTAAAAAAGAGGAATGTGATTTCTCTTGTTGTTTTTGATAAATTAAAAATCGAAAGAATATTTCCATCCATAGTTTATGAACTGAAAGGACTTGAATATCTACAACTTCCGCCGCATTTAGTAAGACAATTCGACTGGACAAGGTTAAACCATTTAGAAGTATTTGAAACGGATAATGCAAATTTGAAGATAAAAGAAAATGTTTATTTGCCTAATCTGGTACATTTATGTAACTACAAAGGGACAATAGAATTTACCAATAAAAACTTACCCTGTTTGAAAAGCATTATATGCAAGTACACGGATTCTGTTATGCGTTCATTGTTAAGCTATCAGGAAATGGACAATATAATGTTTTGTAATGTCAATGAGAATATCTGCGGGCAACTATCCTTAATGAAATCTATTCGAAAGCTGGATATATTGAGCGGTAAGACAGAATCCATCAACGGCATTTCTCAAATCAATGGAATAGAGAATTTACATCTTAACTCATTACCCTACTTGTTTAATGTAGATGAATTGACAGATTTGCCTAAACTTGAAGAACTGTGGATAAATACTTGCAAAAATATTAGAAGTTGGAATTTTCTGCTAAGGCTAAAATCCTTAAAAAGACTGACTATTTTTAATTGTAGCGGTGATAGCTCTTATCGTCAGGTTTCAAAAGAATTAAGGACAAGAGGTATCAGCGGTATATATTGATATTTCAGAATATGTGCGCCAGCGACAAAGAGAAAGCGGCATTTCCTTTTTCGCCAGTTTCAAGGCTGGTGGCTATGGTGGTTGGCGGAGGAAATGGCAGGATGCCGACAGCCTTTCTTCCCCTTCCGCCAACTCTTTCGCGACTTTTCCAAACCATACGGTTTGTTTTTCCGATTCTTTTCGTACCTTTGGGGCATGGAGGTTAGGATATGCCCCCGCATGGCGTGGGTTAGCGGAATGTCCGATTCCTGACAGGTGTTGTTATCAATACATTATCTATAACGAGAGCAATAAGAATGGAAGATTTAGAACAATATTGGGAACAATACTTTTCCCCTCTTGGGCATAAGTTCGCAGAACTTCGTCCCAATTATCAGGAAATGGGGGAAACGGACAGTATAATCGCCGCATTATATTGGCTGGAACTTGAAATGTATAATGGTGGATTTCTCCAGTTCTTCTGTAATTGGGGATATACCGCTTATCAGCTTGTACTCAAAGGATTGGAAACTATCAATGCACCAGCTACCAAACAGCTTTTAATGCAGGCTTACAACATCATTCAAAGATTAGAAAATGACAGTCAATTACAAAAGCTATGGGATATTCCTCAATATTTGACAGAGGACGAAAACTCTAAGTTAAATGGAATAGACTGGGAATATTGGGAAGATAAGGAAAATATTATGCGGCTTATGCTTCTAAAATTCCATTCTGATTCAGTTGAAAATATAGATAACAAAGCGTGATAACGCTTGAACAGCGTTCCCCGCTTGTCCATTACCAACTAAAATATATAAATCATGAATAGAGAAACATTATTTGAAAGCTTTTATACAAAAGCAGAAAAAGCGATTAAGAAAATGGGGAAACAAAACATCAAAGATATCTATGCTATTTCCTTTTGGAAAGATAATCTTGAAGACGACCCCCGATGTCCTGTTATTACAATAGGCTATAACACTTTAACTCAAGTGGAAGTAGCAAAAAGGAATGCCAGTAGTTTAATGGAAGCCAAATGGAATTATGCTTTTTGGCTACAAAACGAAGTGGGTACTATTGGCGGCAATGATAAGAATCTCCGTCTGTATTTTAAAGAAGCCAATTTATTCTATACTCAACAAGAGTATTCGAGAGCCGAAAAAAATGGAGAAGAAAATAAGTTGGATGAACAAGACGACCAAATGCAGTCGGTCTTTATGGATATTATCATTTCTGTTATTCAAGAACTTCATAAAAAAGGTGTCATAAAAGAGCAATTAGGTAAAGAAGTTCCTGTCATTGTTCACGAATTGGAATATTACGACTTACCTATTATGTGGACTACAAGAAGTAATCCGAAATCATTGATTGATGAGTTCTTGAAATCTTATAATGATGGATGTTTATAAAAAGTTGGTAACAAGTGAATGAGCTGCCCTAACGGTCTGCTATTCACAACCCATTAGATACAATTATATATGAATATACCTACTGCAATAAAGGAAATACTTGTTCATAACCATTGGGACGAGTTTAATTTTCAAATGATGCAGGATTGTTATATAAACAAGTTAAGACAATCCTATTCAAAGTTTGATTATCCTTTGAATGAAAGGATTATAAGCAAAATTGCTCTATTCTATAACATGAAATTAAAGTTGAACCAGTATGATATTCTTTATTTTGATTTCAAGAAAATAAAGAAATACAGTCCGGAAGCTATGCAAAAACAGGCTTTGAAGTTAAAGGTCAATAAGGTTATTTATTTAGCAGACATTCATCCCGGTTATTTAACCGTATGGTTAGATGAACAAGAGCAAGTGTGGGCTGATTATGACAATCTTGTTTATTATTACGGCAGTGATATATTCAGTGGCGTTCAAAATATAGTATCGGGTAATATTCTTGAAACCATAAATTAGTATCTAACGACGAAAGATAGCATCTGATGATGCTCCTTTCCAAACCATTATCAAATCCGGCACACCGGATTGCATCCCGCTTGCTATCCTCTCCCGTAAGTTTAGTTTGTCCTTTTGTATATACATCCAAACTGGCTTAAACCTGTTTTCATCGGCAGCGAAGTATGTGCCCGGCGAAAAAGAGAAAGCGGCATTTCCTTTTTCGCCAGTTTCAAGGCTGGTGGCTATGGTGGTTGGCGGAGGAAATGGCAGGATGCCGACAGCCTTTCTTCCCCTTCCGCCAACTCTTTCGCTACTTTTCCAAACCGTTTGGTTTGTTTCTCCGATTCTTTTCGTACCTTTGGGGGCATGGAGGTTAGGATATATGCCCCGTATGGTATTATAAATATTAGCGAAAATTTCAGCAAAGATGAGATACAGAAAAGAGACAATAAGTCATTTCGCAGGAAACAATTTGATGCGAGAAGGGAGAAAATACAGGTATTATTTTTTTGATTACCTGTATTATCGGTTATATGTGGTTTATCGAAAACATAATGAAGCTGCACGTCTCAGTGCTTGCCTCTTATTGGGCATGGTTTCTATGATAATATTTTTCTTTTTCAGTATCTTCTTTAACAAAGCACTGACAGATGATTGGTTTTCATTAAAGAACTTCACTCCCATTCAGATACAAAGTATATTTGTGGGTGTAGGTATATTGTGCTTTATCGCATTATTTTTGCGATATACTCGCAAAAGGACTGCCGCTATACTTTTGAAATACAAAGGTAACATGTGGAACAAGATAATCCCAGCATGGATGATATATTGTTCCCCTCTATTGGTGTTCTTGATAGGAATAGGTATATGCAAATTGATTTATAACTAAATATATATGATAAAAAAGATTCAAGTAATATTTCGCTAACAACGCAGGATAACGGGAAAACCGTTCCCTGCTGAACCATTATAAACAATTTGAGATTAACATTATGAACTGGTATATCTATTGGTATTTTACAATCAAGTATTTTTTCTGGGGATTACTTGGATATGGGCGAGCCGGAAATTACATCGGCGGATTGTTTTTCTATTTTCCATTTATCGCATTGATAATGCTGCTGATAGCACCATTTCATTTTATTAATGAGAACAAAATCGTTGTTTATATATGTGTTTCTCTTTTATTTATGTTTATAAATGAAATTGTATTTTGGGAAGACACAAAAAGATACCGAAGGTGGGACAATCACTACAGGAATAACAGCAACAACAAGAAAAGTTGGTTTTTTGTTGCTATTTCTGTAATAGGTACAATAAGCTGGTTTATCCTTCCGTTTCTGCTTAAAGATTATTATATCCATAGATAAATTAAGTTTATAACAAAATCGAGATGGCAACTAAATACACTGTTCTCACATACACAAAAAAACAGCGGAATGAAAGATTTGATGGAGAAATACTATAATATGATTTATTATTGTGCATCACTAGTGGGCACTTTAAATTAAACATCGTTCTTTGAAATCTTTGATAATCGCAT
>ERZ827496.4421-NODE-4421-length-10922-cov-3.142910_pt1 | contig 10922 bp, 8 predicted proteins | sample MGYA00519769_ERZ827496 | MGnify/ENA primary metagenome ERZ827496 (study PRJEB31778, sample SAMEA3449327) | human gut metagenome | biome: human gut; feature: human-associated habitat; material: faeces | place: United Kingdom | collected 2010/2012 ...
CCTTTTGTACGTGGCATGAAGAAGGCAGTGATGTATGGCATCATTGTAGGTACGCATCGTGCTGAATTTGTAGCTAATTCTTCAATTTGATCCGTTGGAACACCCAAGTGATATAGCCATTCTTCTGTAATTTCTTTACCAGTACATTCTCTCATTGGCTTTTTAATGTAGTCACCATCAACATCTGTGAATAGTCCATATACCCAAACGCATACTTTGTTTGGATCTTGGTTCTTGAATTGTCCTTGACGATTGATTGTCCAGCTCATTAACCAGCTTGAATCTCTACAAGTGACAATACCTCCAGTAACTGTTTTTCCGCTGCGAGGATCACGCTTACAAATATTTGTGATATAAGGAATAATCTTATCATCTAATGTTGTGACTGTGGCAGATTCCCAGTTTGTCTTTGAAATGTCTGAACAGAATTTTTCTGGATGACCAAAGCTTGGATCTTGTTTTGCGATGTTTTTCCATAAGCTCCAGCATCCACTTGTTCTTACTTCAGCATCTCCATTAGGCGCATGGTCTTGATCTCCATAGATTGTTCCTTCTGTACAGCTTCCGTTTGTCACGAATACTAAATCGTTTTCAGTTAATACAATGCCGGTTTCGGTTCCATTGACTTTGCATTCGATTGTCTTCGCAATTTTTTTGTCACCTACAAATTCAAACTCAACATTTGTGACTTCTGTATTGAATTGGAAGTCTACGCCATGAGCTTCTAGATATTTTTGCATAGGAAGAATCAATGATTCATATTGGTTGTATCTTGTGAATTTTAACGCGCTGAAATCAGGAAGTCCTGAAATGTGGTGAATGAATCTTTGAAAGTATAATTTCATTTCTAATGCAGAGTGCCAGTTTTCAAACGCAAACATACTTCTCCAATACATCCAGAATGTTGAATCGAATACTTCTTCATCAAATACATCTTCAATTGTCTTATCATATAAGTCTTCGTCTGGTGTCATGAATAATTTTGCGATTTCCATAGCACCCTTTGTACTTAAGTCAAACTTACCATCTGTATGAGCATCTTTTCCTTGGTTGATTGTTGCACGACACAATGAGTAGTTAGGATCATGTTTATTTAACCAATAGTATTCGTCTAGAACGCTAGCCCCTTCAATTTCTAAGGAAGGAATGCTTCGGAATAAATCCCATAAACATTCGAAGTGGTTTTCCATTTCACGTCCACCTCTCATGACATATCCACGAGTGGGATCATAGATTCCATCACATGCACCTCCAGCAATATCCATTGCTTCTAATACGTGGATGTTTTTTCCTGGCATTTGTCCATCACGAACTAAGAAGCAAGCAGCCGCTAGTGCAGCAAGTCCACTACCTACGATATATGCATTCTTATTATCGACGCCAGCTGGCTTTTCTGGGCGGGCAAATGCTTCATAGTTTCCATTAGTGTAGTAAATACCTTTAGAGTTCTTTTCGTATTTTCCTCTTTCTGTATTACGATATTCACTTGTAGATGTCTTTTCTTCTTCTTTCTTTTTATCGTTCACTTTTTTGGCGGTAAATAAAGCAGCACCTGTAGCTGCAGCAGTAAGGCCTGCAATGCCTAATTTTACAGTATTCTTTGACATATACATGTCCTCCTTTTTTCTTTATGGCTACATAATAGTGAGAATCAAAATAAAAAACCATAAACAAAAAAAGCAAGATGATAATTTTTTTATCATTTTGCTTCATTTGTAAAGTTTGAAATGGAATTTGCGATAGAACCATGCAAAGTATTGGCCATATTATAGACGATTTCATTATAATCTTCATTCATGCCTTTGCCGATCCAGTCGAGCATAATGCCTACAAAGCTATATTTATAGAAATCGGCAATGAATTGGATTTGTTCTTCTGAAATGTTGGTGCCTTGAGCCTTTTCTCTAACAACCCCTAAAATAAGGTCGTGTACGGTTGTGAACAAAAATCTTTCGATACTGTCTTGTGTTGTAGTGTGATACACATTCAATATGAATGGCTTATTTTGAAGAACGGCTTCAAAAATGGATGTGAGACCTTCTTGCCAAGTGTCGTAGGTCTTATTTCCTTTTAGTGCATTTGTGGCATCATAAATACAAGACCATTCGACAAGGTCATAAATATCTTTAAAGTGATAGTAGAAAGACATTCTTGAAATACCAACATCGTCCGTTAGATCTTTGATGGTAATCTTATCCAATGGTTTCTTTAATAAGAATCTTTTTAGGGATTGCTCTAGAGCAAGTTTAGTTAGGTTTGACATACAAAAATAATAATAAAAAAAGGGTCTCCCGTCAATTCTTAGGAGACCATGAACATTAAATTCTGAGTGGCTGTAACAAACAGAATTTTGCCTTGCCCTAGCTGTAATAGGGCCCTTTGAATATTGTAGATGTGCTTCTCTCAGGCACACTTATACTATAATTTTATCATTCGTTAATTTAATCAAAACATTTTGTGAAATTTTGGGAAGTGATATAATACAAGAGGTGGATAATATGCGTATATCCGTAGATGAATCGCAAATGAGTGTATTTTTCTTGGATTGTTTTCGCTTTTATAGGAATGATACAGGATATAATGTTTTTCTGAATCATTGTAGCGTAGATATATATATGAAAATGCGATAATAGAGAAATGTCTTTGGTCACAATAGTGAGTTTGTCGTTAGATGAATTTAAAGAATACTATTATGGGGATGAAAGAACGACAAATTGCAGAATAATTGATAGTGTGATTGTTCCTTTAATTGAAAAAATGAGATAATAAAATACGCTTTATTTATCGTGTAATGTGATAGATGAGGCGTTTTTGTTTACAGAAAAATACTTTACGAATAAACTGTTTGGGTTTATACTTTTTAGTAGATAAATAACTTTCACAACTAAAAAGAACAAAAAATAATAAGGGGCATAAAACTAAGGAGATTTATTTATATGCAAAAGAGAACTACGAATTATTCATTCCAGAAGTTTGGGGATGTATTCTATTCTGCAAATCATAATGCAGGGCATTTGATTGATTATGTTGAAAACGATTTTAAAATCACAAATAAAACGTTTGATTCATTTTATTATTCTAGCGATCCAGTATATTTGGATACGCGTAGTGGAATTATCATGTTAGTGGTGAGTAAAGATGGTAAAAAGTTTGAGGAATATGTGATTCACCGTGTTGTTCGTTTAAAACCAGATATTTATTTTAATTATGTTTCTATCTCAAAAGAGAGTGTGCTTCAAATTCATTATTCAAGTCATGGAATGAATCAGAAGATGATGGAGACTCCATATTCGTATCAGCCTTTGGTTTCAAAGATGAATTTAAAAGAGATCTTTACATGTTTTTACCAGGTTCGTAAATCGAATTATACATTTCCTGGTGAGTCACATGATTATTATGAATTGACATATATTGATCATGGTACTTTGGATACGACGGTAGATGGTCATAGTTACAGATTGTCTAAATATGATTTGATTTTATATTATCCGGGACAGTTTCATACACAAAGTACAGATAGTCAGAGTACTTGTTCATATCTGACGATTACGTTTGATATGGATAATAAGTTGCCTGGCGATTTAAAGAATCGTGTTTTTCATACGCGAAAAGATATTTATCAAGTGTTGTCTGAATTTATGAAATCCATTCAGTCCGATGGTCATTTGAATTCAGAACTCGTACTATTGTATTTAAAACAGATTCTAATTCTTTTATATCAATTTGATGATGAGGTAGAGGAATCGATTTCTATAACGGCGAATCCGATGCAAGAGCATTATGAGAGTACGTTGTTGAATGAAATTTTGGTTTTTATCAATAATAATGTATATAAACAGTTTACGGTGGAAGATTTGTGTACGAAGTTCTCAATTTCAAGGTCGAGTCTACAGAATTTGTTTAAGTCAAATATTCATATTACGCCAAAACAATATATTTCCAACGTGAAATTGAATCAGGCTAAAATCATGATTCATGAGCATAATCAGACGATTTCAGAAATATCTGATATTTTAGGATTTACTTCCATTCACTACTTTTCTAAAAAGTTTAAATTGCAGTATGGGATTTCTCCAACGGATTATGCCAAGAGCATTTCTCAATAAGTCCAGAAATGGGCTTTTTTTCTTGCGCTAATAGTGTATGATATGTACATGAAAAAGAATCAAATGTTAATGACGTCTGGAACGATTTGGAAACAAATGCTTCTGTTTGCGTTTCCTGTGTTTCTAGGCAATCTATTTCAACAACTTTATAATACCGCGGACTCCTTGATTGTAGGAAACTACTTGGGAAGTTCAAGCCTTGCGGCCGTTACTTCTTGTGGGGAATTGATCTTTTTGTTGACTAGTTTGTTTCAAGGAATATCCGTAGGTGCAGGAGTGGTCATTGCACGCTACTTTGGTGCGAATGATAAAGAAAGAATGCAGAATGCGATTCATACACTTATGGCGTTTGGATTGATTTTTGGGATTGGCTTAACCGTTTTTGGATACTTGTTGGCACCTGTATTGTTAGGGTGGATGTCAACACCTAAAAATGTGATTCATTTATCCACTGTATATCTACAAATTTATTTTTTAGGGTCTTTAGGAATGATTCTATACAATTCTTGTGTAGGTATTATGCAGTCAGTAGGAGATAGCAAACATCCATTATATTTCTTGATTGTATCAAGTTGTGTAAATGTTGTATTGGACATCATATTTGTAGCAGGACTTCATATGAATGTAGAAGGGGCTGCCTTGGCTACGATTCTATCGCAGTTTTTAAGTGCTGCTCTTTGTTTGTATCTATTGATTCGGACAAATGAAAGTCATCAGGTACATCTTTCTGAGATTCGTATACATGCTGATGTAGGTAAGGAAATATTGGAAATGGGGATTCCAACGGGAATTCAGAATAGTTTAATTTCAATATCAAATGTCGTTGTACAATCGAATATCAATTCGTTTGGATCCTTGGCTATGGCTGGTATTGGTACCTATACAAAAATTGAGGGTTTTGCGTTTTTGCCAATCACAAGTTTTATGATGGCTTTAACTACGTTTGTTTCTCAAAATAGAGGAGCCAAAGAATATAAAAGGGCTAGAAAAGGAGCTCATTTTGGACTGGTTTGTTCCGTCAGCTTGGCTGAAACCATAGGGTTATTGATTGCACTGTTTGCTACTCCATTAATGCGTTTATTTGTTGATGATCCAAAAGTAATACAATATGGTGTAGAACGAGCTCATTATGCGACGATTCTATTCTTTTTATTAGCATATAGCCATGGTGTGTCGGCTGTACTTCGTGGAGTAGGAAAGTCTGTGATTCCAATGGTTGTTATGCTTGTATGTTGGTGTCTTGTGCGAGTCACCTTATTAACAATGTTGAACATGTTATTCCATAACATTGTATTTGTATATTTGGTTTATCCATTTACTTGGTCTTTATCAAGTATTGTATTTTTCTTATATTATCGAAAAATTAATTGGAAAGAATAACAAAGAAACCATTCTAGTGTTGGTGTCTAGAATGGTTCCTTTTTGTTTATTATTTTTTTAGGAGAGAGATATGAATATTGGTTTATTTCTATATTCATTGCCTTATCTTTAAGGCACTTATAGAATATCATCCCATGTTGTCATAATTTTAGTATAACTTTGGTAAATCTTGTGAAATCAAAATGAATTATGTGAAATTATCAAAATAATACATCTTTTTTGGAAAACCTCAATTTATTTCGTATATGAGATAGGGGTGATGAAATCACATGAATAAATCAAAAGACAAAATTATGAAAGAGTTTTTAGAAAACAATGCCTATTTTGTCGACTTCTTTAATGCGTACTTCTTTGATGGAGAAAGAGTTCTTAAACCTGAAAACTGTATGGAACTTGATTCTGAGATGAATGATTCGAATATGGATCTAGAAAAGCATGTGGATGTGATTCGTAAGTACAATGATGGAAATCTTTATAGTGCATTCATTATTGAAAATCAAAGTTGTGTAGATCCTTCAATGGTTGTAAGAGCGGCCGTATATGAATATGTAGCTTATGAGCGAATGTTAAAGAAGTCAAAGAAGAATAAGGCTAAAGAAAAACTACCTATGGTAAACATTCTGGTATTCTATACAGGTGAAAGGCCTTGGAATGCAGGCAGACAGCTATCACAGCTAGTCGAGGTGGATGAAAGATTTGAATCCTATTTCCATGACTACAAAATGAATCTGATTGAAATCACAGGAAATACTTCATATAATTTTAATGAAGAAGATGTGTATAATCTATTCTATATATGTCGAAGTATTTATGATCAGTCTATTTATGAAGGAACGAGTAATCATTTTGGGCTTGTGAAAAGCAGTGTGTTAAAAGTCGTCAAGACATTAACGGATGTAGAATGGTTGGATTTAGAAGAATTAGAGGAAAAGGAGGAGATTGAAATGTGTGAAGCTGAAAAGAGATGGCTGGAAGTAAAGTCAAAGGAATGGGAAGCTGAAGGGATAAGAAAAGGAATCGAACAAGGCAGTGAGAAAAAAGAACTTGAAATGTATCAAACAATGGTAGACAAAGGATTCAGTATTTCAAGTATCGCATCCATCTTCTCAGTGAGTGAAGAATCGATTAAAGAATTTTTGATTTATGTTTAGTTAAGGGTACGAATATTTGTATCCTTATTTTTTTAGTTGAAATTTAGCACTCAATTGTTGACGGTGCTAAAAATTGTGATATACTAATAGCAGACAAGGAAAATGAGTGCTAGAAGGAGGTCTTCACAATGGAAATCACACAACGTCAAAAGATAATCTTTAAAACAATAGTTGAAGAGTTTACTCGTTGTGCAGAACCAGTTGGTTCGAAGACTTTGATGGAACTTCTAGATTTCCCAGTTTCATCTGCAACCATCCGTAATGAGATGGCGACACTTGAGAAGTTAGGGTTGTTAGAGAAGACACATACTTCGAGTGGTCGAATTCCGAGTCAAAAAGGCTACAGGTACTATGTTGAACATCTTATGGAAGCGGATTTGGATGCTTCTACAAAGAATGCTTTACAGCAAGTCTTTAGTGAAAGACATTATTCGTTAGAAGAAGTTGTTCAAAAGAGCTGTGATATTTTGTCACACATGACAAATTTGACCAGTGTTGTTCTAGGACCTGATAGCAGGCATCAGACTTTACAGCATGTACAGTTGATTCCAATCAACAATCAAAGTGCTGTTGCGATCATTGTCACAGATCAAGGACATACAGAAAATAAAGTGTTCCAATTTGGTACAGATGTGTCCATGCAGGATATTCAAAATTGTACAGATTTATTAAATGACCAATTAGTGGGAACGCCTATTGAAGATGTTGTTGGAAAAATGAAAGAAATTGAACCGATGATGGCAGCAAAACTTGTTCGACATGAAGTTTTGTTTGAAGCGTTCGTTTCAGCCTTTATGCGATTTGCGACAGAGAAAGTTGCGGTTTCTGGACGAAGTAATATGTTGTATCAGCCAGAGTTCAGTGACATCAACAAGTTGAAACAAATGATGCGTATTTTGGAAAATGGAAGTTTATTCCATCAATGGACGGATCAAGAGGGAAATGTAGCAATCCAGATTGGGGAAAGAAACGAGTTGTTACAAATCGGAGATTGTTCAGTATTAACGACAAAATTCCATTATAACAGCGATGAGGAAGGACAATTAATGGTTGTTGGTCCAAATCGAATGCAATATTCCAAGGTCGTGGCCTTGATGAATTATATGTCAAATGTCATCGAAGACGTCTTTGGGACAGACAAAGATAAGGGAGGTGCCAACGATGAGCAAAGAAGAAACTAAAGAAGTAAAAGAAGAAACAAAAGAAGAAGTTGTTGAAGGGGCAGCTGAAGAAAAAAAAGAACCAAGTTCAGACGAAATTATTGAAGGTTTGAAGGCAGAACTGGACAAGGCAAAAAATGATGTAGCACGTGCTTATGCAGATACAGAAAACATGAAAAAACGTCTACAGAAAGATGCAGATGCAACTCGAAAATATCGCTTCCAACAGCCAGCAACGGAAATCTTGCCAATTCTTGATTCAATGGAAATGGCTTTGAAAGTACAAACTGAGGATGAGACAATTAAGAATTATGTCAAAGGTTTTGAGATGATTCATAAACAATTGAAAGGTGTGCTGGAAAAAGAAGGCGTACAGGAAATAGATGCAGCCGATAAACCATTCGACCACAATACAATGCAGGCTTTAATGCAAGAGAAAAAAGAAGGCGTTGAAAGTGGAATGGTTATTGAAGTATTACAAAAAGGATATATGTTGAAGGATCGTATTTTACGACCAGCATTAGTAAAAGTAAGCGAATAGGGAGGTAATTATCATGAGTAAAATTATTGGTATTGACTTAGGTACAACAAATAGCTGTGTTGCGGTTATGGAAGGTAAAGATTGTAAAGTAATTCCTAACCCAGAAGGAAATCGTACAACACCAAGTGTTGTTGCGTTCAAAGATGGAGAACGTATTATTGGTGATGCTGCAAAACGTCAGGCAGTCACAAATAAAAACACAATTAGTTCAATTAAGCGTTTGATGGGAACGAATGAAAAAGTAGAGGCTGAGGGAAAATCATATACACCACAAGAAATTAGTGCAATGATCCTTCAATACTTGAAATCATATGCAGAAGATTACTTAGGAGAAAAAGTAACAAAGGCTGTTATCACAGTTCCTGCATACTTCAACGATGCTCAGCGTCAGGCAACAAAAGATGCTGGTAAAATTGCTGGATTAGAAGTAGAACGTATTATCAACGAACCAACAGCTGCTGCATTGGCTTATGGTATCGATAAAACGGATAAAGAAGAAAAAGTATTGATCTATGACTTAGGTGGAGGTACTTTCGATGTTAGTATCCTTGATTTAGCTGATGGAACATTCGAAGTATTATCAACAAACGGAGATACTCACTTAGGTGGAGATGACTTCGATAACGTATTAGTAAACTGGATGGTTGATACATTCAAGAAAGATAACGCAATTGACTTGTCGCAAGATCCAATGGCTATGCAACGTTTAAAAGAAGCTGCTGAAAAAGCGAAAAAAGATTTAAGTGGTGTAATGCAGACACAAATCAGCTTACCATTTATCTCAGCAGGTCCTGCGGGTCCATTGCACTTTGATACAACATTAACTCGTGCTAAATTTGATGATATGACTAAACATTTAGTAGAACGTACATTGATTCCAATTGAAAATGCATTAAGAGATGCAAAATTGTCTAAATCTGATATCGACGAAGTATTATTAGTTGGTGGATCTACTCGTATTCCAGCGGTTCAAGAAGCAGTACGTAAAGCATTAGGAAAAGATCCTAACCACTCAGTAAACCCAGATGAAGCTGTAGCTATGGGTGCTGCAATCCAAGGTGGAGTTATCTCAGGTGATGTAAATGATGTATTATTACTAGATGTTACACCATTATCATTAGGTATCGAAACTATGGGTGGAGTTATGACAGTGTTGATCCCTCGTAACACTACAATCCCAACAAGTAAATCACAGATTTTCTCAACAGCCGCTGATAACCAACCAGCTGTAGATATCCGTGTATTACAAGGTGAACGTCCAATGGCTAACGACAATAAAGAATTAGGAAACTTCCAATTAAACGGAATTGCACCAGCTCGTCGTGGAGTTCCTCAAATTGAAGTTAAATTTGATATTGATGCCAACGGTATCGTACACGTAAGTGCTACAGATAAGGGTACTGGTAAAGAACAACACATCACAATTCAAAACTCTAGTGGATTGAGTGATGAAGAAATCGATCGTATGGTTCGTGAAGCTGAAGATAACAAGGCTGAAGATGAAAAACGTAAGGAAGAAATTGATTTACGTAACAAAGCTGAAGGCTTCATTGCACAAATCGATGGAATGTTAGAAGACAATAAAGATAAGATTGATCCAAAACAAGCTGAAGAAACTAAGAAATTGCGTGATGATCTACAAAAATCTTTAGATGAAAATAACATGGAAGAAGTTAAGGCTAAATTAGACATGCTTGAAAAAGCAGCAATGCAGGCAGGACAAGCAATGTATAACCAGCCAAATGGTGATGCAGCTTCACAATCAACACAAACTCACTCAGGTGATGATGTAGTTGACGGTGAATTCACTGAGAAGTAAAATAAATAAGCAACATTTGAAGTTCTAGCCACGCTAGAACTTCTTCGTATCGTATGGAGGGATTCACATGGCAGAAAAACGTGACTATTATGAAGTGCTTGGCGTCAGCAAAAGTGCTACACCAGATGAAATTAAAAAGGCCTATCGAAAATTGGCCATGAAATATCACCCCGATCGAAATCATGAACCTGGAGCTGAAGATAAGTTCAAGGAAATCAATGAAGCTTATGAAGTATTAAGCGATGAGAAAAAACGTGCAACATATGATCAATTTGGCCATGCAGGTATGGATGGAGCCTTTGGACAAGGTGGTGGATTCTCTCAAGGATTCACAGATTTTGGCGATTTAGGAGACATCTTCGGTTCGTTCTTTGGTGGAGGATTTGGCGGTGGAGGATCTCGCCGTTCAAGTAATCAGCCTCGACAAGGGCAAGACCGTTACATGCAGATGCGCATTGATTTCATGGATTCAATTTTTGGTAAAACAGAAACGATTTCATTGGATGTGGATGAAACATGTAAACACTGTAACGGATCTGGAGCTGAAAGCCCAAGTGATGTGCAGACATGTCCTACATGCCATGGTTCTGGATATGTTATGTCTCAACAAAGAACACCATTTGGTGTGATTCAGCAACAAAGCGTATGTCCAGATTGTCATGGTACAGGTAAGAAAGTTACACGTGCATGCTCCCATTGTCATGGAAACGGATATGAGCACCGTCGTGTAAAACTAGATATTAAGATTCCAGCAGGTATTCAATC
>ERZ827496.4422-NODE-4422-length-10920-cov-3.750391_pt1 | contig 10920 bp, 5 predicted proteins | sample MGYA00519769_ERZ827496 | MGnify/ENA primary metagenome ERZ827496 (study PRJEB31778, sample SAMEA3449327) | human gut metagenome | biome: human gut; feature: human-associated habitat; material: faeces | place: United Kingdom | collected 2010/2012 ...
CTGATTCACATAGTCGTGAACTGCTTCCTTACGAGCCTTCTTTATCTCTTTTTTGGTCTGAGCATCATGTTCACTAAAATCTCTACCAGTAAGCAAGAATAATAGAGAAGAAAGAAATAATGTTTTTTCGTAAGTCGCAACTGGCTCAAACAGTGGATCTGGTTTATCAATTCTCTCTTCCTTAATGTAATACAGGCGAAGAAGATTTTCCCAAGTCATACGTTTCTTCTCAAAGCGCATATTACCAGGCACTTCGGGTTCTCCATCGATGCCTAACAGCTTCATCATCACTAAATTAAGAACCGGTTTCGGCTTTTTTACATTCTTGCCTGGTTTTTTTATAACATATATCCCGTTCTCAATTTCTTCAGAATCCGCAATCACCTCTACTTGTCCAGAGCCAACTTTACGTGAAAGGATCACGTCACCATATTGTTCTGTGCCAATAACAACGGACGCTGAATCATACCCTGACGATTCTTTGAATGGATTTTTTAGTTTATCGTAATTTCCACCGAACACGAACTCCATACACTTTAGGACGCAGGACTTTCCTGTATCCGAACGTCCCTGTATTATATTCAAACCGGAAGTAAAATCGACAATGGCATCTTCTTTCAAATCACTCCTGGCGATTATTCTTTTTATATAAAAACCAGCCATATCGTTACCTCCTCAAAAATTCTGCCGATACATTACTTATCGTTTTCATAATTTTCTGCTCGCTTTGTCCTTTGAAATGCTCCACCGCCTTCCGAGCCAACATCTTATAATTACTTGCATATTCCGATTTCATTTTTCCTGCCACAGTTTTTCCAACTGCTGAAATAGAATATTGAAATCCATTCTGTCTGCGTTTTACAGATACCAGACCATCTATCACCAACGATTTCATCGTGCTTTGCATCATTCCTCTTCGTGCAGCAAATTCACTAAGACCGAATTCATTCTCTCCATGCAGGGCCATGTCACTGATACCAAAGTACTTACTGTAAATTGTAATGAAATCATAATCCGCTATTCTATCCAGCGTCATCTGTTCATCTCCCGAAACAGATAAAAGCAATAGTATCCTAAGGCTTGATTCAAATGTGGTGTTAAATATTTTATTCATCAATATCCACCCACGAATTTATCGTTCCGTCATTCACCAGAATGTGGCAAATGCCTTTCTTGTGCACATTCTTCATAAGGCTTTTTATCCTATCAATCGAAGAAGTATCTAATGTCGTATTGGTAATTTTATCAAGGACCTCTTGCAAACGTTGGAATCCATTATCGTAATCCTGAAGATATGTACTCTCTATACCATCGTAGGCATCCTTTTTTAGCGCCTCAAATTTTTCTTCTCCGCCATCAAATACATCCCTTACAGAATGATGCAGCCATTCAGCTTCATAATAAGATGTCCTTTGTGACGTGAAATCTCTACGGTATCTTCCCGGCAATGTTCCAATAATCTCTGGAGTAACTGCTTGAGCGAGTGCGTCTGCATATGCTGCACAAAGAGCATTGACATACGGCATTTCTTCCGGTTTGATATCTTTTTCAGGTGCGAGTGCAGCCGGTAGCTCTAAAACCTCATCTCCAACATGTAGCTTTCCGTCTTTTACATAAACTGTGCTTACTTCAACCGTTACATATCTATTTCCATAGGAATCAATATGAACCGGAAGCGCCGTATCAATGTATCCTTTATTAGATGCCATAGCATCAATAAAGCGATAGAAAAGCTCTGCACACACTTCATCGATATTATCAGCTTCAAAGTTTCCTTGTATTCCAAATTCCTTTAGCTTGCCAATCAATTCTTCTCTGGCTTCATAGTCCACTGTTTGGAAAGCATCAACAAATTTACTTTTACTAAATAAACTCTGAATAGTACGTGCGTCATCCTGCTTTATTTTTCTATTCTGAGTACCAGAATATATCTTTGATAGAGTTGAAACATCTTTACTCGATAGTGGATTAAAGTCATCGTTTTCCTCTAACTTTTCTTCATCATCCGTCATCGGGTCACGAATAACGAGATTCGTCAGATACAGCACATACTCCTGCTGTGTCACACTACAACCGATATATCGATGCATCAATTGTACGAAATCACTAAATCTCATCGTTTACCTCCAACTTCAGATTTTTCTTTGGACAGTTCACTGTCCAACACTGTCCGCTGGCGTCCGGCCGGTGGACTTTTATTTTGTTAAGATGTGATTGTAATCGAAAGAAAGCCAGATACACTCCTACCGATTTTACACTTATTAATTATAGCAGAAGCGTATAAGAAAAACAATAACTTTGCGATGACAAAATTATGAACAGCGATACGAAAAGGAATTTTTCTTGTTTGTTTGCTATAACTACATCACTTCAGCAGTTTGCGCAGACAGCTTTCCAGTGCTGAAGTGACCACACAACAGAATATATCGCTCCCGGCAACTGGAAAGGCTGGTGGCACACATGAGATGGAGATTTCTCCTGACCATGGTACCACTATACCCTTTTGCCGGTAGCAGCAAGGAACCTCCATCTCGGATTGACAAGATGGAGGTTTTTATATGTCAGAATTTAAATTACAAGCCCCATATCAGCCCACCGGAGACCAGCCGCAGGCGATCGACCGTCTGGTCCGTGGTTTTCGGGAGGGCAATCAGTGTGAGACACTTCTGGGTGTTACCGGATCCGGAAAGACATTTACGATGGCAAACGTCATTCAGCAGCTGAATAAACCGACGCTGATCATTGCCCACAACAAAACACTGGCAGCGCAGCTGTATGGAGAGTTTAAGGAGTTCTTTCCGGAAAATGCAGTGGAGTATTTTGTCTCCTATTATGATTATTATCAGCCGGAGGCGTATGTACCGTCTTCTGACACTTATATTGCGAAGGATTCTTCCATCAACGATGAGATTGACAAGCTGCGTCTTTCGGCAACAACGGCACTGGCGGAGCGGAGGGATGTAATCATCATTTCCAGTGTATCCTGTATCTATGGGCTGGGCAGCCCGGTGGATTATAAGAATATGGTACTGTCTCTGCGGCCCGGTATGGAGAGGGATCGGGATGAGGTGATCCACAAGCTGATTGACCTGCATTATGATCGAAATGATATGGATTTTCATCGCGGAACGTTTCGCGTGCATGGCGATGTGCTGGAGATTTTTCCGGCAGAATCGGATGAATATGCGTATCGTGTGGAGTTTTTCGGAGATGAGATCGACCGGATCACCGAGATCGATGTGCTGACCGGAAAGAGCCGCTGTGCACTGGAACATATCGCTGTTTTTCCGGCATCGCATTATGTTGTGCCGATGGATAAAATTCTGGAGGCTGCGAAACATATAGAGGAAGAGCTGGATGAGCGTGTACGCTATTTCAAGAGAGAAGATAAATTGATTGAAGCACAGCGAATTGCGGAACGGACAAATTTTGACATTGAGATGCTCAAAGAGACCGGATTCTGTTCCGGGATTGAGAATTATTCCAGACATCTGTCAGGGCTGGAGCCGGGAGCTACGCCGCACACGCTGATGGATTATTTTCCGGATGACTTCCTTATTATAATAGACGAGTCACACAAAACAGTCCCGCAGATTGGGGCGATGTATGCGGGAGATCAGTCCAGAAAAAGTACGTTGGTAGACTATGGTTTCCGTTTACCGTCTGCGAAGGATAACCGACCGCTGAATTTTGAAGAATTTGAAAATAAGATCGATCAGATTCTGTTTGTATCGGCGACACCGGGACAGTACGAGGCAGAACATGAACTTCTGCGTGCTGAGCAGATCATAAGGCCGACCGGACTACTAGATCCGAAAGTAGAAGTACGTCCGGTCGAAGGGCAGATTGATGATCTGGTCGGAGAAGTCAACAAAGAAGTCGAAAAAGGAAATAAGATACTGATCACAACACTGACAAAGCGTATGGCAGAGGACTTAACCGATTATATGAAAGAAATCGGCATCCGTGTTCGTTATCTGCATTCGGATATTGATACGCTGGAACGAACAGAGATCATCCGGGATATGCGGCTTAATGTATTTGATGTACTGGTCGGTATCAATTTGCTGCGAGAAGGTCTTGACATTCCGGAGATTACGCTGGTTGCCATTCTGGATGCGGATAAAGAGGGATTTTTGCGTTCGGAGACTTCACTGGTGCAGACGATCGGCCGTGCAGCACGAAATGTGGACGGTCATGTGATCATGTATGCGGATGTAATGACAGATTCGATGAAAGCGGCAATCGAGGAAACCGAGCGAAGAAGGACAATCCAAGAGGAATATAATAAAGAACATAATATAAAACCGCGGAGCATCAAGAAAGCGGTTCGCGATCTGATCAGTATTTCGAAAAATGTAGAAAAAGAGGCTGAGCCGGAAAAAGATCCGGAATCCATGAATTGCAAGGAACTGGAGAGCGAGATTGCGAAAACGCAGAAACAGATGAAAAAAGCGGCAGCAGAGCTTGATTTTGAAAAGGCAGCAGAGCTTCGTGATCGTATGATCATGTTGAAAAAGCATTTGCAGGAGACAGAAGAGTAGGAGGATATTATGGAAAAATCAGAAAAGAAACAGCCAATGATCAGGATTCGGGGGGCAAATGAAAACAATCTGAAAAGTGTAGATCTTGATATACCACGCAACCAGTTTATTGTTTTTACCGGTCTTTCTGGTTCCGGAAAATCCTCTCTGGCGTTTGATACGATCTATGCAGAGGGACAGAGGCGTTATATGGAGTCGCTTTCCTCCTATGCCAGACAGTTTTTAGGACAGATGGAGAAGCCGGATGTGGAGAGTATCGAAGGACTTCCGCCGGCGATTTCCATCGATCAGAAATCAACCAACCGCAATCCGAGATCTACGGTGGGAACGGTGACCGAAATCTATGATTATTTCAGACTTTTATACGCGAGAGTTGGGACCGTACACTGTCCGAAGTGCGGAAAAGTTATCAAAAAACAGACGGTCGATCAGATGGTAGATGCGATCATGCAGCTGCCGGATCGTACCAAAATACAGCTGCTTGCACCGGTTGTACGTGGAAGAAAGGGAACGCACGCGAAGTTGCTGGAAAAAGCGAAAAAAAGTGGCTATGTCCGTGTGCGGATCGACGGCAACATGTATGAACTGAGTGAGGAGATCGCACTGGAGAAAAATATCAAGCATAATATCGAAATCGTCGTGGATCGTCTCGTGGTAAAAGAAGGGATTGAAAAAAGACTGACGGACTCACTGGAAAATGTACTGAGCCTGGCAGATGGTCTGGCGTTTGTGGAAGTGATTGATGGAGAATTGCTGCGTTTCAGCCAGAGTTTTGCCTGTCCGGACTGTGGTGTGAGTGTCGATGAGATCGAGCCGAGAAGTTTTTCCTTTAATAATCCGTTTGGTGCCTGCCCGGATTGTTACGGACTCGGATATAAGATGGAATTTGACGTAGAACTGATGATCCCGGATCCATCTCTCAGTATTCTGGATGGTGCGATCACTGTGACCGGATGGCAGTCCTGCACAGATAAAGGAAGCTTTACAAGAGCGATTCTGGATGCACTGGCTAAAGAATATCAGTTTGATCTTGCAACGCCATTTCAGGATTATCCGGAGGAGATCAAACATGTCATTATTCATGGCACCGACGGAAAAGTCCTGAAAGTGCATTACAAGGGACAGAGAGGCGAAGGAGTCTATGATGTGGCTTTTGAAGGTCTGATCCGTAATGTAGAACGCCGTTATCGGGAAACAGGTTCCGATACGATGAAGCAGGAGTATGAGTCTTTCATGCGGATCACACCATGTAAGACCTGCAAAGGTCAGAGACTGAAAAAGGAAGCACTGGCTGTTACAGTAGGAGATAAAAATATCTATGAAATAACCTCACTGTCTATTGAAAAACTGCAGGAATTTATGGAAAAGCTGACACTTACAAAGCAGCAGGAACTGATCGGAAAGCAGATTTTAAAAGAGATCAGGGCACGTATCCGCTTTTTGATGGATGTTGGACTTGATTATCTGACACTTGCAAGAGCGACGGGTACTCTTTCCGGAGGTGAGGCACAGAGAATCCGTCTGGCAACCCAGATTGGTTCCGGACTGGTAGGTGTGGCCTATATTCTGGATGAGCCGAGCATTGGACTGCATCAGAGAGACAATGATAAGCTTTTGAATACATTGCGAAATCTGAGAGATCTTGGAAATACATTGATTGTGGTTGAACATGATGAAGATACCATGTTTGCTGCCGATTGCATTGTTGACATCGGCCCGGGAGCCGGTGAACATGGCGGAAAAGTGGTAGCAGTGGGAAATGCACAGGAAATTATGGCGTGTCCCGATTCCGTGACCGGGCAGTATTTAAGCGGTGCAAAGAAAATCCCTGTTCCTTCTGTACGCAAAAAGCCGACCGGCTGGCTGAAAGTGGTCGGAGCAGCAGAAAATAATCTGAAGAATATCAATGTAGATTTTCCGCTTGGTGTTATGACCTGCGTGACCGGCGTTTCCGGTTCTGGAAAAAGTTCGCTTGTCAATGAAATTTTATATAAACATCTGGCAAAAACGCTGAACCGTGCCAGAACCATTCCGGGCAAACACAAAGACATTGTCGGTATGGAACAGCTTGATAAAGTGATCGCCATTGACCAGTCACCGATCGGAAGAACACCGCGTTCGAATCCGGCAACATACACCGGCGTATTTGATCAGATACGAGATCTGTTTGCAGCAACACAGGATGCGAAAGCACGCGGCTACAAAAAAGGAAGATTCAGTTTCAATGTAAAAGGAGGACGCTGCGAGGCATGTTCCGGAGACGGAATCCTGAAAATTGAGATGCATTTTCTGCCGGATGTTTATGTTCCATGTGAAGTCTGCGGCGGAAAACGCTATAACAGGGAGACATTGGAAGTAAAATATAAAGGAAAAAGTATCTATGATGTGCTCAATATGACGGTAGAAGAAGCACTGGGATTCTTTGATTCCATTCCGTCCATAAAACGAAAGATCCAGACTTTGTATGATGTAGGATTATCCTATATCCGCCTGGGACAGCCATCCACCGAACTTTCGGGCGGTGAAGCACAGCGTATCAAACTGGCAACGGAGCTTTCCAAACGCAGCACCGGAAGAACCATTTATATTTTAGATGAGCCGACAACCGGACTGCATTTTGCAGATGTTCACAAACTGATCGAGATTCTGCAGAGACTTGCAGAAGGCGGAAATACTGTAGTTGTGATCGAACACAATCTGGATGTGATCAAAACAGCGGATTATATCATCGATATCGGACCGGAAGGCGGTGATAAAGGAGGAACCGTGATCGCGAAAGGAACGCCGGAAGAGGTGGCGAAAGCTGAGAAGTCTTATACCGGAAAATACGTGAAGAAATATCTGTGAAGATTTTCTTAATGTGCAAATGAATGTTGTAAAAAATAGTTTGGTAAAAATAGGACGCCATGATGATTCGAAAACAATCTCCTGACACGCATCGTTTCCTGTTCGGTTCGCTCGCCTGTTAGCCGCCCTTCGCCTAAACTCGCCTCTTCGAGGCTCAGACAGCGGCTCTTTGGGGCGGCAGCATCGCAAACCTCACGACGGAAGCCTTGCTACCGTCAGAGCGATTTGTTTTCGAATTCATCATGGCTGTATTATTTTACGCACTATGTTTTACAATGCGGTTTTGTTTGCACATTGCCAAAAGCTACTGGCCTGCCCGGGGTCGCTTAAGCGGAAAGCTTTCTCAAACCACAGATATTTGCTAAAAAACTTTCCGTTTCCATAGCGTAATCGGCTGGGCAGGAGGTGTGGAGGCTATTTCTTCTTTCAACACAAGAGGAGATGTGAAGTGTAGAATTGTGCCGGACAGCAAAAAAGACAGAGGCACAGTGACGGCACAAATCGAACAGGAAACGATGCGTGTCACGTGACCTGTCTTTTTACGTCTGGCACTCTGTAACACTTTCTGTTCATTCTTTTGTGCTGAAAAAGAAAAAACGGAACTTGTGACATAAAAATGAAGAAGACACCTGCGGTGCCTTCTTCAAAGGAAAGAGAAAAATTAAAATATTTTGAGGGAGTACTACGCAACGTGTGGGTGTTGCGTAGTGTGAGTTATGAAATATATTAGCTCTTCACTAATACAGCTACAGTATAGAATAGAAATGTGTTAAAAGTATGTCTTAAATATTAATAAAAAATGAAAAGAAGAAAAAAATAAAAACCCCTTTTCAAGAAGAAAGCCGTTGTATATAATAAACCAAGGACAGACAGGGGGAAGATCCTGATGGAGAAAGGAGAACACAGGAATGAATTCAACAGATATTGGAATAGATCTTGGCACTGCGAGTATACTGGTGTACGTGAAAGGAAAAGGCGTTGTTTTAAAAGAGCCTTCCGTAGTAGCCTTTGACCGTGATACAAATAAAATCAAAGCAATCGGAGAGGAGGCAAGACTGATGCTTGGGCGTACACCAGGCAATGTCGTTGCAATTCGCCCGCTGCGTAAGGGCGTTATTTCTGATTATACCGTGACCGAACAGATGCTGAAGTATTTTATCCAGAAAGCGATCGGCAGAATGTCTTTTCGCAAACCGAGGATCAGTGTCTGTGTGCCGAGCAGCATTACAGAGGTCGAGAAAAAGGCGGTGGAAGATGCAACCTATCAGGCAGGTGCAAGAGAAGTTTCTATTATAGAGGAGCCGATCGCAGCAGCCATCGGAGCAGGGATTGATATTTCCAGACCATGCGGCAATATGATTGTGGACATCGGAGGGGGTACCTGCGATGTCGCTGTGATCTCTCTGGACGGAATTGTTGTGAGCACTTCGATCAAAGTCGCCGGTGATGATTTTGATGAGGCAATCATCCGTTATGTAAGGAAAAAACATAATCTTCTGATCGGAGAACGTACGGCAGAAGATATCAAGATCAATATTGGAACTGCGATTGAACGTCCGGATCAGAAAGTAATGGAAGTAAGAGGGAGAGATCTTGTTACCGGCCTGCCGAAAACCGTTCGTGTGACTTCAGAGGGGACAAGAGATGCTTTAAAAGAGACAACTTCACAGATCGTTGAGGCAGTACATGGCGTTCTGGAGCGTACGCCGCCGGAACTGGCAGCCGATGTTGTGGATCGTGGTATCGTGTTGACGGGGGGCGGTTCACTACTTGGGGGCCTGGAAGAGCTGATCGAAGAGAAAACAGGCATTAATACGGTGACTGCAGAAGATCCGATGACCGCAGTAGCAATCGGCACCGGGAAATTTGTGGAGCTGACAGCCGGCAATGGCAAACTGATAGAGTAAGGGGATTTAAGCAGAAATTCATGGATAAAATAAAAGGATATATAGATCATCTGATTTTTCGGAACAGTGACAATGGTTACACGGTTATGGTTGTGAACCACGAAGGAGAAGAACTGACCTGTGTGGGTACCTTCCCGGTGATCACAGAAGGGGAGCTGATCGAAGCGACCGGGCACTATACCGAACATGCAGTTTACGGGACACAGTTCCAGATCCAGAAACTGGAAATAAAAGATCCGGAAGATACGGCGGCGATCGAACGTTATCTTGGTTCCGGTGTGATCAAAGGGATCGGAATCGCACTGGCAGCCAGGATTGTGCGGAAATTTAAAGAAGATACTTTTCGCATTATGGAAGAAGAGCCGGAACGACTGGCGGAAGTCAAAGGAATCAGTGAGAAAAAGGCCCGTGAGATCTCAGAACAGGTATCAGAAAAAAGAGATATGCGAAAAGCGATGATCTTTTTGCAGCAATATGGTATTTCCAATACACTTGGAGCCAAGATTTATAAGCAGTACGGAGCAAGACTGTACGCTGTGATTCAGGACAATCCATATCAGATGGCAGACGATATAAATGGTGTTGGATTTCAAATCGCGGATGAAATAGCCTCAAAAGTCGGGATCCATACGGATTCAGATTTCCGGGTCCGCAGCGGTATTCTGCATGTGCTGACCAGGATCGCTCTGGAAGGTCATGTGTATCTGCCGAAGATGGAGCTTCTGGCAAGAACGGTGGAGCTTCTGGGCGTAAGTCAGGAGCTGGTAGAGAAACATATCATGGATCTGGCAGTAGAACGCAGGCTGATACTCAAAGAGCAGGAGGGGCAGATTTGCGTATATGGGATCAATGCCTATTACACGGAATTGAATACAGCAAAAATGCTCCATGATCTGAACATATCCTGCAAGATCGATGAGAAGAAGATCAGCAGGCGAATGGATAAGTTGGGAAAACATTCCGGGTATGAGCTCGATGAGCTTCAGAAAGAGGCAGTGGTTACAGCTGCCGGTCACGGACTTTTGGTTCTGACCGGTGGTCCGGGAACAGGAAAAACAACAACGATCAATGCAATGATCGATTATTTTGACTCAGAAGGTCTGGAAGTGCGACTGGCAGCACCAACCGGACGGGCAGCCAAACGAATGCAGGAGGCGACCGGCTGTGAAGCACAGACCATACACCGCATGCTGGAGATTTCCGGGGCAGCAGATGAGGAAGAAGGACCAAAACAGTTTGAACGAAACGAAGAGAATCCGCTGGAGGCAGATGTGATCATTGTGGATGAGATGTCCATGGTGGATATTTATCTGATGCATGCCCTGTTGAAAGCTGTCACCGTTGGAACAAGACTGATCCTGGTTGGTGACAGGGATCAGCTGCCTTCCGTGGGACCGGGAAGTGTCCTGAAGGATATCATAGAATCAGAATGTTTTCCGGTAGTGTGTCTGACACACATTTTTCGCCAGGAGGGCGGAAGTGATATCGTTTTAAATGCCCATAAGATCAATAAGGGTGAACACATCGTGATGGACAATAAGAGCCGGGATTTCTTTTTCCTGAAACGGGAAGATGCAAATGTGATCATCAGTGTTGCACTGACACTGATCCAGAAAAAATTA
>ERZ827496.4423-NODE-4423-length-10916-cov-36.136912_pt1 | contig 10916 bp, 9 predicted proteins | sample MGYA00519769_ERZ827496 | MGnify/ENA primary metagenome ERZ827496 (study PRJEB31778, sample SAMEA3449327) | human gut metagenome | biome: human gut; feature: human-associated habitat; material: faeces | place: United Kingdom | collected 2010/2012 ...
AACCGGGTAAGGGGAGCTATGTCCTTATTCGAATGTTAAATGAAAGAGCCGTGCTTTTTACGCGATTTTACGAGCAATTCGCCAAGCACTTCGATATTTTCTGCTGTCAAATCGGGGTTTGGGTCGTTGGCGATTGCTGTTTCCAAAGTGGTTTCGCCACTGAGCACGAGCACTCCAAGCGAGCCAGCGTTTTGAGCAGTAGCCACATCGGTGTAGATGCGGTCGCCCACCATTGCCAATTCGTCGCTCTTATAGCCGTATTTGTCGCGAATGCAGTAAAGCATATTTGGATTGGGCTTGCCAATCACCACGTCGGGCTTGCGCTTGCACGCTCCCTCAATCGCCTTGCAGATTGAACCGCAGTCCACGAGTATCACCTCCTGGTCGGTTGGGCACACCCAGTCTGGGTTGGTGGCGATGTAAGGAATATCGGCTTTCGATGCCCACCAGGTGGCGCGGCACAGGCGTGAATATTCCAAAGTGGTGTCGAATGCCACTACCAGCACATCAGGACGGTCGGCAGGATCGTCGGCGCACAGTTCGAAGCCTGCTTTCACAAATTCCTCTTGCATACTTGGTGTGCCGAGGGTGAAGAGGCGCTTTGCTTCGGGGTGATGTTGCTTGATGTAGTCGATGGTGGCGAGCGATGAGGTGTACATTTGCTCATCGGTGGCGTGAATACCCAGTTTTTCGAGCTTCAAAAGATAGTCTTTGTGGCTCTTGGTTGGGTTGTTGGTCAGGAACGAATAGCTGATGCCGTTAGCGGTGAGCGTGTCGAGAAACTTGATGGTGTAGGGAAACAAGGTTGAACCCATGTAGATGGTGCCGTCCATGTCGAGTGCCACATGCTTAATCTTGGCAAGTGCCTCCATCAACTTCTCTTCGCCCATTGGCGACATGTATTTATTAAATTCCATAATTGCTGTAGTTATAAATATATATGTATTAAAAAGGAAAAAGGTGATTAGGACGACCGGTGCCCTATTCACCTTTTATTGAATTATTGGTTATTCTTCGTCGTAATTGATTTTAGAAGCACGTTCGTAGCCATCGCGTGGAGCAGCCCACATTGAGATGAGCACAAACATACCGATGATGGCAACAACGATGATGGTTTCGAACACGCGGGTCCAACCAAATGCATCTGCCACATAACCAACGAGCAAACCGCTCAAACCTGAGCCAAGGTAGCCAAGAATACCAGCGATACCGTTGGCACGAGCCGAAGCCTCTTTAGTGGCTTGGTTACCGAGTTCGATACCGATAAGCGCCTGTGGGCCATAGATGCAGAAACCTGCACCCACGAGCACAGCGGCAGTGACGGTGATACCACAGTCGTCTGGCAAGAAGCGGAAGATGGTCATGAAGATCGCCGCACCAGCCATGCACATCACGCACATGCGGTGACCTTTGCCCTTGAAGATGTGGTCGGTGGCCCAACCAGCGAACAAGGTGCCCACGATACCAGCGATTTCAAACGCCGCGGTGGTCCAGGTGGCGCTCTTGATGTCGAGGCCACGAGCCTCGGTCAAGAATTTAGGGCCCCAGTCGAGCACGCCCATACGCACTACATACACAAAGAGGTTGGCAATACAGAATGTCCAAACCCAACGGTTTTTCCATACCATTTCCATTTCGAATTTCTTGCGAGCCTTTGCGCTCTTCTTGTTTTCGTTCAAGCCGCCGAGACCAGTGTCGGGAAGGTCGGGCAGACCCACTTCCTTAGGCTCGTCGCGCAAGCCGAGGAACACGAAGAATGCAGTCACCACAGCCAAGCAAGCAGGAGCATAGAAGCACCACTTCCACGCACCGATGTGCGCAGCGTAGGTGGCAGCCTGTTCCACAGCCTGAGCCTGGTCCACACCATTGGCGGTGAGGTTTTTGATGATGGTGTTGACCACACCGTCGGCTTGGCTCATATCGGTACCCATTGTGCCCATAATGTAGCCGCAAGCCACCACAGCGAGAGCCGCACCGATAGAGTGTGAGCAGTTCCACACACTCATCTTGGTAGCCAACTGGCTTGGGTGAATCCAGTGTGGCAGGATACGCGCACATGGAGGATAACCGAAACCTTGGAAGTATTGGTTGAGGATGATAGTCACACCCATCAACATAATGAACATATTCACGAAGTCGGGGCCTTCATTCACGCCAGTGAACAAGGCACTCAAGTTGGCACCGTAGCCAAACAGAAAGTTCGACGATGCGCAGAGGAGCAGACCTGCCGCCATTACGATACGCCCTTTCACACGGTCAACGAGGTAACCATTGATAAAGCGTGAAAAACCATACACCAGTGAGCCGGCGAAGATAATCCAACCGAAGCTCTTATTGGTAACACCGTATTCAGCGGTGATACCTGGCATGGCCACAGACATGTTCTTGCGAACAAAGTAGAACATAGCATAGCCAATCATCGTCACTACGATGACGCGCCATTGCCAATTCAGGAATCGTTTCCTGTCTTTGCCTAACGAGGCATAAACATCATTTGCCATAGTTTATATTTTTAGAGTAGTTTGAATGGAATCTGAAAGATATAGTTAGTTCTTATTTTGCTCTGCAAGATACTTCTCTTCCTTGTAGGTGAGTGCCATGAAGAATACAGAGAGGGCACAAGCGATGAGCAGGAGAATGAATGTCCAGTCCCAACCTGCGTTTTCAGCCACATAGCCAATCACCACGTTGGCGAGGATAGCGGTACCGAGCACATAACCCATGAAACCTGTCAAACCAGCGGCGGTGCCGGCTGCATTCTTTGGAGCGAGGTCGAGAGCCTGCACACCAATCAGCATCACAGGACCATAGATAAGGAAACCGATAGCGATCAAGCAACAAATCACCACGGTGAAGTTGTTGAAGAACTGCCAGTAAACCACGATAGCCACAGCCACGAGTGCCATGAAGATGATGGTAGGCAATGCACGGCGGCCTTGGAACACCTTGTCGCTCAACCAACCGCAGAAGATAGTGCCAGGGATTGCAGCCATTTCATAAGCGAAATATGCCCAACCTGCTTCCTTCAAGTCCACACCTTGTTCCTTCAAGATGGTAGGAGCCCAGTCGAGGCATCCGTAGCGCACCATATACACGAAAGCATTAGCGAAAGCAATGTACCAGAGCAATTTGTTGGAAAGTACAGTCTTGAAGATTTCACCCACTGAAAGAGCCTTTTCATCAGCCTTGCTGTAGTTCTTAGCAGCGTGGCCGCTCCATTCTTCGATAGATTGGAGGCCGCAAGATTGTGGGGTGTCGCGAATCATCAAATAAGCGAGCACTGCCACGAGCACTGCCACAGCGGCAGGGAATGCGTAAGTACCGATAAGGAAGTAGTAGTCGGTGTTAGCACCATAGAACCATGAGCCGAACCACATTGCGCCGTACACAGCCATAGGGCCAACGAGTGCACCACCCACATTGTGGGCGCAGTTCCAAAAACTCATCCATGTGCCACGTTCCTTGATTGAGAACCAGTGTGTCATCACACGGCCGCATGGAGGCCAACCCATACCGTTGAACCAACCAACGAGGAAGTTGAGCACTGCCATCAAAGCGATAGCCGCACCCTTATGTTCTGCGCCAAGCCATTGCACTGGCACAATCATAAACAGCATTGAGATAGCCGTGCACACCAAACCGAGTGGAAGGAAACGCTGAGCGTTGCTTCGGTCGCTGATACTTGCCATCACGAATTTAGAGAATCCGTAAGCGATGGCGTTCATTGAAAGCACGATACCCAACTCGCCCTTTTCGAATCCGAAAGGAGCAAGCATAGGAATTGCCATTGAGAAGTTTTTTCTAACGAGATAGAAACCGGCGTAGCCGATAAAAATACCAATAAAGACTTGCCAACGCAATTTCTTGTACTTCGCATCAGCTTCTGGGCCAGTCTGTGCAGGTCTCGCTGCTGGAGGAGCTAAAAAACTTGCCATAATGTAGTTTTAATTTTTTTAAGTTTAGTTATGTTATTATTAATCTGTATCGACTGTTAATTTTGGTCAGCAATCCATATCAACTAACTTGTTGCACAAAATTAAGCTATTTTGACTCTATTATGCTAATTTTTTGATGAAAAAATGGCTCAAAAAATACAGCCAAAACAAAAAAGTTTTTTCAATAGAATCAAAACAGCTTAAATTTCAGTCGGCACCACAGCATCACGCGCGATGCCGACCTCTTTGTATTACAAAATTAATTAATTATGAATTCAGCTTAATTGTTGCTTCCACATCGAGTGCGTCGGCAATGATGCTGATAGGATTTTCTACGGGCACACCTGTCGACATTTCAATCTGCCACTTACAGGTTTCGCAGTCGGTAGCCACGCAATCGGGAGCCACTTCCTTGATTTGCTTGAAGAGGCCTGAACCGATGGCTTGCGAGGTTTCGTAGTTCTCACGCTTGAAGCCGTAAGTACCAGCAATACCGCAGCATTGCGAATCGAGCATGGTGAAGTCAACACCTGGAATCATCTTGAGCAACTCGGTGCTGTAGAACACCCAGCCCATACGCTCCATGTGACATGCGCTGTGGTAAGCCACGCGCTTCTTATAGTCGGAGCGGAAAGCGAGCTTGATCTTGCCTTCGTCGATGAGCTGGTAGAGGAATCTGGTGGCCAAAGTCATGCTTTCGCGCATGTCGGCTGATTCCATACCGAGCACATGCTCATATTCATCGCGGATGGTGAAGCAGCAGGTGGAGCTTGTGCCAAGCGTCACTCTGCCCTCTTCCTTCGCCTTGCGAATGGAGTTGATGTTGATGTTGCCATGCTTCTTTGCTTGGTCGTAGAGGCCGTTGGCAATCTTAGCCACGCCACAGCATTTTTCCTTGTCGAGCAGCTGCACGCCGTAGCCCACAGCATTCATAATCTTCACAAGGTCTTTACCAAGCTTAGGGAAGTTGTAGTTCACATAGCAGCCGTGGAAATAGCTCACCTGCTTGCTGTATTGTGCTTGTTGAGCCTTGGCGTTGCGCTTATACCAGGTTTCGAAGCGCTGTGCACTGTAAGCAGGGAACTGGCGGTGCTTGTCAACGCCAATGGTGCTGTGCATCAAGCTCTTGGTGATGTCCAAAGCCAAAGTCTTGTTCACGATTGGGGCAAAGCGGTTTGCCATCGTGCCCACGAAGTCGGTGCTGGCAAGAATGCGGTCGCGCAAACCTGGCTTGTGGTTGCTGTATTTCATGCGGGCCACTTGAATAATGTCGCCCACATTCACGTTCTGTGGACATGACACCTCGCAGCGCTTGCAGTTCAAGCACTTTTTGAGGTTTTCGTCGAAGAACACTGGATTTTTCAGACGGTAGCGTTCACCGTCGGGACCGGCTTGCTTAGGGCCGGGATATGCTGGATTTACTGCCGACACTGGGCAATATACCGTACAAACTGAGCACTTCAGACACTGCTCAAAATTGAAAACGCTTTCGCTATTGATTTGTAAGTCTGCCATATCGGGTCGATTATTTTAAAATATTTTTCACTGCCTGCAATGCTGTGAGCATCGACACACCTGTGCCGTCGGCCATCTTCACGCGGTTGTGTCCGCTGAGCACCGAGCCCACTGCGTAGCAGTTGTTAATCACTTTACCATCTTTCTTCACATGAAGCTTTTCGTCGGTAGCCACTCCAAATTCCATATATGGCTGTGCCTCATACACGCCATACTTGGTCCACTGTCCGTGGCGGCCTTCGGCTGCGTTGACATCGAGTCCGAACACTGTTTCGGTCACTTCGTCGTAGTTGCTGTTCAAGCCACCGCTCACGAATGAGCCGCTTGCAAGGATGAAGTTATCGGCCTTGAGGCAAGTGTCGGTCAGACTTTGGGTGTTGATGCACTTGAGCGTGCCGCCTTCAATCACACCGCCAATAGCCTTGTCGCCAGTGAGGTGCACGCCGCCGCCTGCGATGAAACGCTTGCGGAGCAATGTTTGCACGCGCACGCCTGGCACCGATGGTGGCAGAGTGGCAAGGAATTGCACATCGCACTTCACCTCGTCCTTCAGCTGCTGGCTGAGTGTGGCATCGGCGATACCGAGCACGGCAGGAAGAAGTGCTACGTCGTAGTTGCCACCTTGAATCTGTTCGTTTACAGCGGCAGCCATACGCTTCACCATGTCGGCGTTGCCCAGCACCTTAGCGATGTTTGAAGCGCGCATTTCTGTAGGGCTCTTGCGAGCAGCCTCCAGTTCTGGAATGGTGAAACCTTTCACATCCACCTCAGCACCGAGTTTGCGCAATCCGGCTGCGATAAACTTAGTAGGGAAGTCGAGATAGCCAATGATGTTGACCAGCGCCACCTTCTTCCAAGGGAGTTTGTCGGCTTCGGCAAGTGAGGCGTAGTCCTCGATAGTGAGCCATGCTGGCTTCACCGCGCCCATTGGGGTGATGCGGTAGTGGTTGGCTTTCGCGTCGCCAGTGGTGCGCACGCCCATTTCGGCGAGCAGTGCCTTAGCCTCGTCGGCGAGGGCTTCTACATTTTCACATTTTGAATATGGGTGATTGGCATCTAATTTAGCGATGGCCTCAAGTGGGTGGCTCACTGTCGCGCCCTGTGCATCGTAGCCGAGCAGGTCGAATGTGCCAGAGTTGAAGTGCAGGGTGCTTTGACCCATGCTCACGATAGCCACACGCTTGCCGGCTTTTTGAAGTGCCAATCCGGCTGTCAGACCGCTAAGGCCTCCACCTATAATTATAGTATCGAATTTCATTTCATACCTCCTTCCTTTACAAACTGATTCACACCACAGAGGTCTTCATACACCATGGTGATGAGTTGAGCTTCGTTGAGGGTTGCGCCCCAAGCCACTGGTTTCATACCTTTCCAGCGTTCGTCGATAAAGTCAGCCAAGTCGGCAGCAGCCTTATCGGCGTGGTTGCCTTGGCAGAGCAGACCGGCAGCACGGCAAGAGCAGAGCTGACCTTGGCAAGTGCCCATACCCATACGGGTGCGGCGGCGAAGGTCGATCATGTTGTTCACGTGCTGTGAATTAACGGCATAGTTAACTTCTGCTACCGAAACGCCCTCACATTCGCACACGAGTGCCTCGTCGAGTTCATCGGCGGGCTTCACGATTTCCTTGGTGTAGGTGCCGTGGCGGCCTTCGGCTGCCTTGTCGGCAAAGCTGTATGTGCGGAGTTCTTCTTCCGACTGCTTCGACTCAGAGCCAGGGAGTGGTGTGGTGGCTGTTTCGCAAGCCTTGTTCACACCAAGCTTCTTGCACACGAGGTCGGTCACCATTTCTGCCATCAGGCGGTAGGTCATCATCTTACCACCGGTGATGGTCACGAAGCCTTCCAAACCGTCGCGTGTGGCGTGGTCGAGTGTCACGATACCGCGGCTGATGCTTCGGCCGCTTGGGTCGCGGTCGCTTGCCACCAGTGGGCGAACACCTGCATAGGCACGTAAGATGCGTGTGGTGGCAAGTGCTGGAGCGAGTTGCGCACCTTCGGTGAGAAGCACTTCCACTTCCTCATCAGTCACTCGCATATCGTCGCAAGTTTCGATAGGCACACGGTCGCTGGTGGTACCGATCACACACACGTTGTCGTCAGGAACAAGGATGTCGGCGTTGGCTGGTTTGCGGCAGCGGTTAATCACCATGTTGTTGACACGGTGTCCGAAAATGAGCAAAGCACCCTTAGCCGGGAACATATTAACAGTGATGCCTGCCATCTTGGCTACGAGCATACCCCAAATGCCGGCGGCATTGATGGTGAGGTCGGCATACACTTCGCGGATTTCGCCGGTGTACTGGTCGCGCATCTTCACGCCCACCACACGAGTTTGGTCGATAATCAGCTCGGTCACCTCGTGGTAAGTAATCACGTCGGCACCATGTATGCGAGCGTCAACCACATTCGCCACGGTCAGGCGGAATGGATCGATTGAGGCATCGGGAATTCTCACAGCACCGATAAGTGAAGGATTCACCGCTGGCTCAAGAATCTTGGCCTCTTGGGGGTCGATAATATCTGCTCTGATACCTGCGCGCTGGCACGATTCCACGAAAGTGGCTTGATACGCCAAATCGTCTTCTGGAAGTGTGATGAACAAACCGTCGGTTTCGTCCACACAATGACTTGCGATTTTACGCAAAATCATGTTTTCTTGAATACACTCTGTAGCAGATTCTTGGTCTGTCACAGCATAGCGTGCTCCACTGTGCAGCAAACCGTGGTTACGGCCCGTGGCACCTTGAGCAAAGTCAAAACGCTCGATAAGCAGCACACTCAACCCACGCATAGCGCAGTCGCGAGCAGTACCCGCGCCAGTGATGCCGCCACCGATTACGATGACATCATACTTGTTTTTCAGTTTCACATCCATTACCCTAAAAACGTTTTTATTGTTAGGTTGAAAGTTAGTTATAAAATCTATAGTTGTTCATAGAAAAAAATGGGAACCGAAAGAAAAATAGTTGTCGCCATTTTTGTTTCGCAACCTTTTTGGTTTTTTTTCGCAACAAATTTAGCATCTTTTTTGATAAACGACAAATTTTTAGATATATTTCTCATTTATAATTTCATAATCAGCGAGATTCTTTGTATTTTTGTAGGGAAAAAGAGCGGATTTCAGTTGCGAAACAAAACTAAAATCCAAAAATCACGCAATACCGACATGACTAAAGAGCAACGACATCAAATCATCATGAACGCCCTGCTGAAAAAAGGGGCTGCACAAGTTACCGAACTTGCCGACATCCTTCAGGTGTCGTCGGTCACTATACGAAAAGATTTAACCGAACTGGAGAAAGAAAACAAACTTTACCGTAGCCACGGCAAAGCCATCATGCTCAATCCGTTTACCAATAATCGATCCGTGAACGAGAAGGAAAAACTCTTCACCGAGCAGAAAACGCTTATCGGCCGTGAAGCCGCAAAGCTCATCACCAACAACGACTCCATCATCTTGGCATCGGGCACCACCGTTCACGCCTTGGCACGCAACATCGTGCCTAACGGCAGAATCACCGTGGTATCGGCTTCGCTGCAAGTGAGCGAAACACTCTCGGAGCACGAGAACATCGACATCTTGCAGCTCGGCGGTATGCTTCGCCACAGCTCGCTTTCTGTGGTGGGCGAATACAGCGAGATGATTTTGAAGAACTGCGCCTTCAGCAAGCTGTATCTGGGCGTTGACGGCATCGACTTCGATTTCGGCTTCTCAACCACCGATATGCGTGAGGCAAACCTCAACCGCAAGATGATGCACACCGCACAGAAAACCATCGTGCTTGCCGACTCCAGCAAGTTTGGCAAACGCGGCTTCGCAAAAATCGGCGATACTGAGGAAATCGACATCATCATCACCGATGCTGGCATCTCGCCAAAAGACCGCGCCACCATCGAAGACCTCGGCATCGACCTCATCATCGCCAAATAGCGCACCCATTACACACTATATATAATAAAGCCACAAATTCACCCCCCCGAATTTGTGGCCATTTTTTCACCCCCCAGCACAATGGAAGCGAGCCGTTGGAAATGGCTTTAGATGAATTTTGACTGAATCGATATTTGATGCAGAGTTGTGACTGCGAGCCGTTGGAAACGGCATATTGTGGTTAACTCCATGCAAGCGAATGAAGCTCCGCAGGAGCGAATGAGCGCAGCTTGGAGATAGTGCCAACGAATGAGTGAGCCTCGGAGAGGGTCGGTTATGGTATTTGACTTGCTGCTACCACGACCGACCGTCTACGACGCTCACCCTTTTATTCTTGTCGTTCTCCAAGCTGCGCTCGCACGTTACTTCGTAAGTAACGCACGAGCTTGCATGGAGTTAACCACAATTCGCCATCTCCGATGGCTGTTGCTCAATGGGGCTACTGAGCCACAATCACTTTCTTCGCCACAGCCCCCACTTTTAGGATATACAGCCCACTCAATGAGCCATTCTGCGACGTGACGTCGCGGCCAGAAATATCATAAATGGCAAAATCCATGTCACAAACTATGCCACCACACACCACTTTATAAGTGAAATCGCTGGCAATCGCAGTTTGGTCTACGCCTGTCGACACCTGTGGAAGGAACATTGGTCGAACAGGGTTTCCCATATATCTGCTGGTCGTACCCACCCATTTGCGCCCATCGTTATAGAGGAAAAATTCGATTGCTCTTTCATTAGGAATAAAGCCAATAACCGATTTCACTTGGTTGAGATCCGACGACCAAAAATAGGCGCGCTGATTGTAGTCGCGAACTTTATCCATCGTCATATAGCCGCAAAGATGAAAATAAATGGCATTCCCATTCGGTCCTTTCACTTCATACACTTTATAGGATGAGTCGTCAGGATAAGCGACGAAGTTCACTTCACAGGTATTCAACAGTTCCTCAAATTCCTCCTTAGTGGGCATACGCCAGCGTCCACCCCACTTCACCCTTGCCACATCGTCCTCTGGGTCGAGGCGCGTTTTTTATCGGTGTCGTTGTATTTCAGCACATGCTCCTCAGTGTCACAGACACCCCATTTGTATGTGTTTTTTGTGTAGCTATCCTTAGTTTCCACCTCGCCCCACGAGTAGTAGTCGCCTATATCCACAGGGGAGTGCGAACCAATATTCTTGGTTGCCCACATGGCGCCACTGGGCAGCCCCAAATCCACATATTCATAGCCATTTTCCAAGTTATTCTACGCCGCACTGGCTACCGACGACAGCAGCACTGTAATTAACAATGTGATAACAGATTTCATAAGTTATAAATCGTTTAAATGATGAAATTATAAATACAAATTTTTCCTATACGCAAAGATAAAAAAATTCCGTAACACACCTTATATTTTAATAAAAAAAGGAAATGATACGCATATTGTTCCGAAGAAGATGCGATGAAATTCCGTTAGGGATTTTTTTCGGTTCAGTGGAAAATTCCTGGGGATAGATTATGCAATGTTGCCGAATTGTGAATGGAA
>ERZ827496.4431-NODE-4431-length-10895-cov-3.716328_pt1 | contig 10895 bp, 9 predicted proteins | sample MGYA00519769_ERZ827496 | MGnify/ENA primary metagenome ERZ827496 (study PRJEB31778, sample SAMEA3449327) | human gut metagenome | biome: human gut; feature: human-associated habitat; material: faeces | place: United Kingdom | collected 2010/2012 ...
AAAGACACGGATCTTGTTCGTGTTTTAGAACTTGAACAAGCTTGTTTTAAACAACCTTGGCTAGAAAAAGATTGTTTATATGAATTGAATGAGAATCCCTTTTCTCATGGTTGGATCTTAGAAGATGGAGATACCATTGTTGGCTACGCCTTTTTATGGGAAACATTTGAAATGGCGCAGCTAGCTCGTATTGGAGTCGATCCTGACTTAAGAAAAAGAGGATATGGTAAAGAATTGATGATGCATTTATTTGATCGAGCTCGAGAAGCAGCTTGTGAATATATGACATTAGAGGTTCGTGCTAGTAATGAGGCAGCCTTGAATTTATATCAAAAAATGGGCTTTATTCAAGTCAATGTATCTAAGAATTATTATCCGGATGGAGAAGATGCTATTGTGATGACATTGGCATTGTAGGAGGATTGTATGATTATTATCGGAATTGAAAGTAGTTGTGATGAAACAGCCGTTGCGGTTGTCAAAGATAAAAAGGAAGTACTATCGAGTGTAGTCGCAAGTCAAATTGATGTGCATACAGAATTTGGTGGGGTCGTACCCGAAGTTGCGAGTCGTATTCATGTAGAAAATATTTCGTATTGTATTGAAAAAGCATTGAAGGATGCCAATATCACTATGGAAGATGTGGATGCGGTTGCTGTTACGCAAGGTCCTGGCTTAATTGGATGTTTACACGTTGGTGTGCAAGCTGCCAAGACTTTGGCTTTTGCCTACCACAAACCATTAGTTCCTGTACATCATTTGGCAGGGCATATTTATGCCAATGAATTAGTGGTGGATATGAAATATCCTGTGTTGGCACTTGTTGTTTCTGGTGGAAATACAGAACTTGTTTATATGAAGGATGAAACAAGTTTTGAAATCTTAGGAGAAACACAGGATGATGCGATTGGAGAAGCCTTTGACAAAGTGGCTCGTGTGTTGGGTCTTGGATATCCTGGTGGTCCTAAAATTGATAAATTGGCAAAAGAAGGTAAGCCGGTATATGAACTGGCAAAACCGAAGACACAAGGTCGTTATGATTTTAGTTTTTCTGGATTGAAGAGTAGTGTTCTACAATTTACAAAGCGTATGGAAAGACAGGGCAAGACATTTGATATGGCAGATTTGGCTTGTTCATTCCAAGAATGTGCATTGGATGAAATTTTCTCTCGAGTAAGAGCTGTACTTGATGATCACAAAGATATTCGTCATTTCGTTGTAGGTGGTGGAGTAAGTGCTAATTCAAGACTTCGTGAAAAAGTAGAAGAATTAAGAAATGAATATCCAGAAGTTGAGTTTACAGTGCCTCCAATGTATTGTTGTACAGACAATGCAAGTATGATTGGTGTTGCAGGAACCATCGCCTATCTTTCTGGAAGAAGAGGAGATGCAAGTTTAACAGCCGATTCAAGTTTAGAAATTCAATAGGAGGTTTTATGCAAGAGTTACGTTTACTTCAAGAAAAAGATTTAGAAAGTATATATCCAATCTATGTATATTATGTAAAGACAAGTACAGCTATATTTGATGTTGTGCCAGATTCTTTTGATGTATTTAAAGAACATATGGTGGAAATTTCAAAGACAAATCCATTTTATGTCGCATTTAATAATGATGTTTTAATTGGTTATGGCTATGTGCACCCTGCTTTTTCTAAAGAGGCGTATAAGTATTGTATAGAACTTACTATTTATTTTAAAGAAGGAAAACATTATGGCTTGCCTTCAAAAATGCTAGATCAGCTTGAAGCGGATTGTAGAAAATTAAACATACGTTGGATCATTTCATGTATTACAGATTCGAATGAAGAAAGTATAGCTTTTCATAAAAAGCATGGCTTTACTATGTATGGGGCATTGCCTTCTTGTGGTATAAAATTTGATGCGTGGTATGGTGTGGTTTGGCTTTGTAAGAGACTGGATGAGGTTAAAAAGGATTTTTTGTGTGCAAGTAATGCAACTATCTTAGGTAATGTTTCAATTGGTGAAGGTTCAAGTGTTTGGTATAACGCAGTGATTCGTAGTGAAGAAGAAACGATTGAAATTGGGCAGGAAACCAATATTCAAGATCAGTGTGTTTTGCATACGGATTGTGGTTATCCATTAAAAATTGGTAATCGTGTCACGATTGGTCATGGGGCTATTGTGCATGGTTGTACGATTGAGGATGAGGTGCTTATTGGTATGGGTGCTATTATCTTAAATGGAGCTCATATAGGAAAGCATAGTATCATCGGTGCTGGTTGTGTTGTGCCTGAAAATATGGTGATTCCACAAAAGAGTGTTGTGGTTGGAGTACCGGCTAAAATCATTAAAAAGACTTCAGAATCTCAGGTTTCTGACATTCTTTCAAATGCAGATCATTATATAAAATTATCGAAAAAATTGGGTTAGTCATTTGGCTAATCCTTTTGTATATTGTAAAATCGTTGTAGTGAGGTTGACTATGGAAAACTTATTAAATTATGTACGTTTAAGAAGAGATATCGACTTTTCTGTTCGTCCCTTTAATGAGGTGGATATGTTAGTATGTGCCGATCTATCTTATGTGGATTGGGATGGTATTGTGGAAAAGGACGAGGTTTCTTTAGAGGTAGCATGTCGTAAATATCTTTCTTTATATAGTGAAGAGGAATTAAAAAGTAAGTATACATTTTCAATGAATCTTCCACATTTAATTGATGCGTTGCAAGATACGATTCGTTATGGAAATATAAAGTTAAAGAACTATAAAAAAGTCTATAGCGATGAAGATGTGATTCAATTTAGTGTGGTAACACTTGTGTTGCCAGATGGATCTTTCGTTATTTCTTTTAGTGGTACGGATGGTAGTATTACGGGATGGAAAGAAAATTTAATGATGACCTATAGCAAGGATCTTCCTTGTCAAATCCTGGCGAGGGATTATGTCAAAGAAACTATTGCGGATATTCCTGAAACGAGTTCTTTGTTTGGATTAAAAAAGAAAAAAATCTATCCAAAGATGTATTTGACGGGGCATTCAAAGGGAGGAAATCTGGCGATGTATGCCTATTTAAAAAATCCAAAACTACAGGGATATATTGAAGGTGTGAAAAGTTTTGATGGGCCTGGCTTTGCGGATGGTTTTTGGCAAGGTGATGAGGATGTGTCTAAGATTACAAACTATATTCCTAAGGATAGTATTGTGGGTCGTGTTTTAGATCATAGAGAACAAACAAAAGTCATGGATGCTCAAGGTTCTGGCCTAGTTCAGCATGATACGCTTATGTGGAGTGTGGATATAAAAGACTTTAATTATTGTGATGCACTCACAAAAGAGAGTGATGATTTATTGGAATATGCAAATAAGTTATTGATGGATCGTCCACTGGAAGAAAAAGAGCGTTATTGTCATTTGATTGGAGAACTATTTGATCGTATGGAAATTTATACGATTGCGGATTTAACTGAATTTTCATTTAAACAGGCATTGTCTGGAATTAAGGAGATTCGTCAATTGAATGCAGAAGAAATTAAGTTTATGTTTGAAGTTGTGAAATTTATTGCGGTACAATCCGCTCCAATATTAGTGAAGGGAAGAAAGTGAAATGAGAAAAATAGGTTGGATTGGTGCTGGCATTATGGGTCAGCCAATGGTTATTCATTTATTGAATAAGGGTTATGAAGTGCATGTGTACGCAAGACATCCAGAAAGGGTAGAACAAGCTAAAAATGCAGGTGCCATTTTAGAAGAATCGATTGAGTCTTTGACATCCAATGTAGATGTGATTTGTACAATGGTCGGTTTTCCTAGTGATGTTAAAGAAGTATATGATGTGATTTTTAGTTGTATTGAAGCGGGTAAAACTTGTATTGATTTTACGACTTCAAGTCCAAAGTTAGCTAAAGAATTGTACACAAAAGGAAAAGAATTGGGTGTTCATGTATTGGATGCGCCAGTGACTGGTGGAGATACGGGAGCGAAAAATGGTACTCTAACTGTTTTGGTTGGTGCAGACAAAGAGGATTTTGAAACAAATAAAGAAATCTTTGAAGCGTTTGGAACACAAATTGAGTATTGTGGCAAGGCTTGTTGTGGTCAACATGTCAAGATGGCAAACCAAATCATGATTGCGAATACGTTACAAGGTATTTGTGAGGCCATGTCGTATTTGAATTGTAAAGATGTGGATGAATCTTTCGTGTATCGCTTCTTGCGTAATGGTGCTGCTGGATCTAAACAATTGGAATTCCAAGGTAAGAAGATGTTAGAGAATGATTATGCGCCTGGTTTTTATGTGAAGCATTTTGTGAAGGATTTAAAAATTGCAGTACAAGAGGCCAATTTTCCTTTGTATGGTGTAAATCGTGTCATCAAAGAATATGTGGATCTAATGGATCGTGGTATGAGTGATTTAGGCACGCAATGTTTGATTGAATATTTTAGAAAGCCACAAATTAAAGCAGTCATCTTTGATATGGATGGTTTGATGTTTAATACGGAAAAGATGTTTAAGGATGAGTTCAAAGAGAAGGCTAAAGAATTAGGCGTTTCTTGTCCAGACTATTTTCCGGAACCTTTAATTGGTTGTGATTCAAGAAAGGTTGCAGAGTTTGAAATGATGTATCCAGGTGTGACAAGAGTTATGGAAGAAATTCAGGAAGAGCGTGTGGATTATTTCTTTACATATTTTAAAGAGCCTGGTAGTGCCAATATGGTTGGATTACAGAATTTAATTGAGTATATTGAAGAGAATAAGATTCCTTATGCGGTGGCTTCAAGTTCACATCCGCAGGCTATTAAAAAGTTCTTGTCGCATGCAGGTTTTGTGTTAAGTCCAAATGTGATTGTATCTTCTAAAGAGGGATATAACTCAAAGCCGGCTCCAGATGTTTTCTTGGCAGCAGCTGAAAGATTAGATGTAAAGCCAGAAAACTGTTTAGTGTTAGAGGATAGTAAGCATGGAATTATGGCAGCAGCCAATGCGAAGATGCAATCCATTTTTATTCAAGATCAGATTGCGCCAGATGACGAAATGAAGGAGTATATCCAAGAATCTTGTAAGGATTTAAATGAAATAATTGATTATTTAAAGCGTTGTAAATAATTGGTTGCTACTTTATAATATTTTTGAGAAATTAATAGGAGGACGTAATGAAAAAAGAATTAGTCATTGTTCTTGATTTTGGAGGACAATATAATCAGTTGGTTGCACGTCGTGTTCGTGAGTGCAATGTATATTGTGAAATTTATTCATATAAAACAGATTTAGAAAAAATCAAAGCTATGAATCCAAAGGGAATTATCTTAACTGGAGGACCAAATAGTTGTTATGAGGCAGATTCACCTACATATTCAAAGGAATTATTTGAATTGGGTATCCCAGTTCTTGGTCTTTGCTATGGCGCACAATTGATGATGCATGTATTGGGTGGAAAAGTAGAAAAAGCGGATCACCGTGAATATGGTAAGACAGAGGTTCTTGTGGATAAGACTTCTTCTAAAATCTTTGAGGGGGTATCAGAAAAAACAATTTGCTGGATGTCACACTTTGACTATATTTCACAGGTAGCACCTGGTTTTGAAATTACGTCTCATACAGATAACTGTCCTTGTGCATCAAGTGAAAATGCAGAAAAAGGATTATATGCAATTCAGTTCCATCCAGAAGTATTACATACACAAGAAGGGTCAAAAATGTTATATAACTTCGTTCGTGGTGTTTGTGGATGCTGTGGTGATTGGAGAATGGATAACTTTGTTGAAGAACAAATTAAGGCTATTCGTGAAAAGGTTGGAGATGGAAAAGTTTTATGTGCCCTTAGTGGTGGAGTAGACTCTTCTGTTGCAGCTGTATTATTATCAAAAGCAATTGGTAACCAATTGACATGTGTATTTGTTGATCATGGTTTACTTCGTAAAAACGAAGGGGATGAAGTAGAGGCTGTATTTGGCCCAGAAGGTCCATATGAATTAAACTTCATTCGTGTAAATGCGCAACAAAGATATTATGAAAAGCTAAAGGGTGTTGAAGAACCAGAAGCAAAACGTAAGATCATTGGTGAAGAATTCATTCGTGTATTCGAAGAAGAGGCTAAGAAAATTGGAAAAGTTGATTTCTTAGTTCAAGGAACGATTTATCCAGATGTTGTTGAGAGTGGTTTAGGTGGAGAATCTGCTGTAATTAAATCTCACCATAACGTTGGTGGACTTCCTGATCATGTGGATTTCAAAGAAATCATTGAACCATTACGTGACTTGTTCAAGGATGAAGTTCGTAAAGCCGGTTTAGAATTAGGTATTCCTGAATACTTGGTATTCAGACAACCATTCCCAGGACCTGGTTTAGGAATTCGTATCATTGGTGAAGTAACTGAAGAAAAAGTAAAAATCGTCCAAGATGCAGATGCTATCTATCGTGAAGAAATCGCAAATGCTGGATTAGACCGTTCAATCGGTCAATACTTTGCAGCATTGACAAACATGCGTTCAGTAGGTGTTATGGGTGATGAAAGAACATATGATTATGCCATCGCTTTACGTGCTGTTAATACAATTGACTTTATGACTGCAGAATCAGCTCAGATTCCATATGAAGTATTAAATAAAGTTATGTCTCGTATTATCAATGAGGTTCGTGGGGTTAACCGTGTAATGTATGACCTTACTAGTAAGCCTCCTGGAACAATCGAGTTTGAATAAAGAATAAACGCTAGAAGTGCTTTATATAAAGCATATTCTAGCTTTTTTAATGCCTTGAGGTACGTAAAAGGTACGAAAAGGTACTTGTTTTACTATTTATCTTGTTCAAAAATATGCAGGCTGATCCATGATAAAATAGAATTATATTAAGAAGGAGTATAGCCTATGATGATGTATTTTGAATTTAACGAAGATAAATTGAAACAGAATAATTTAACTCAAGAACAATGTTTTAGTGTGATTGATAAAGTCATGAATGAATATGGTGTGCATGCAAATCAACCAGGAACATATATAGAATCAGATGAAAGTGGATTTAATGCGTTTAGTATATTGAAATGTAATCTACCTAAAACAAAATGGTTTCTTAAAGTAATTGAGAAATGGTTCTGGTTTGATGATGAAGATGAAGCCGTTATGACGGAAAGTAATCAGGAGTTTGAGCAGACTCCGCCAATGGTGCAGTTGTTCTATCGTTACTTTAGAGGTGCTGAAGATCATGAGGAAGGAGAATACCTGTATTTAATGGATATATTGAATTATTTGCAGAAGAAATCGACTATTCCTTTATCTTCCAATAAGGTCAATTACTTTGGAAGGCTACTGCAAAAAGCAGGGATACCCTCGAAACATACGAACAGGGGAAGGCTTTATAAGGTTGTAAAATTATAAAATGCAGAAAGCATTTGTCGGTACTTTAGTGCCCGAATGATACTGGTGCCGGCAAAGCTGCGATTCGGAGTGACGGCAAAATGCCGGGAAGTTTTACCATCACTTTGCCATCACTGCTTGCCATTACTGCTATGTGGTTGTATATCAATATATTGGTTCTAAAAGTGACGGATGACGGCAAAAAACATGTTTTTTTCTTTAAATGTATGGATGGGGTTAACTCAATATTGATACATACTTTTTTGCATAAAAGCTTTCTTTATTTAATTTATTTTATATCTTTGCTAGCATATCAAGATTACAATCAACTATTTATTCACATAAACTTAATAAAATTATGTTCAAAGCTCCTTTTTCTTTTGACGGTCGTATTCGTAGAATCGAATATTTCCTGTCTGGTATTATCGGTGGTATCGTTTTTGGTGTTGCCTATTCTCTCGGTTTAGCTACTTTGTTTCTTGGTGCGGCTGCCGGTTCCGCAGGTGGTTCCTTGTTTGGTATCTTGATTGGTATCGTAGCGGGAATAGCTTCTATATGGTTCTCTTTGGCGCAGGGCGTGAAGCGGTTGCATGACTTGAACAAGTCCGGTTGGTTGATACTCATTTGCTGTGTTCCTATCATCGGGTGGGTATTCAGTCTTTACATGTTGTTTGCCGATGGTACGGTAGGTCCTAATCAGTATGGTGAAGATCCGAAGAACCGTATGCCATATCAGCCGCAGCCAACTTCTGTAAATGTAACAGTGAATGTGTCGAGAGAAACTCCTGCTGAAGCACCTGCCGAAGAAGAAAAAACAGAAAAAGCCGAATAGTCTTTAATAAGCAGAAATATGGTTGCCTCTTGCAAAATTCGTTTTGCGAGAGGCATTTTTTTACTACCTTTGAGGATTGGTAAACAGAAAAAAAGAAGATAAATATGAAAAAAGTAATTTGCAGTGAAAAAGCACCGGGAGCTATCGGTCCTTATAGTCAGGCGATAGAAGCCAATGGAATGGTATTCGTATCGGGGCAGTTGCCTATCGATGCGGCTACCGGAAAGATGGCGGAAGGAATTGAAGAACAGGCACGCCAGTCGTTGGAGAATATAAAACACATCCTGGAAGAAACAGGGTTGACAATGGGAAACATTGTAAAAACGACTGTATTCCTCCAGGATATGTCTTTCTTTGCCGGAATGAACGGTGTATATGCTACGTATTTTGACGGAGCTTTTCCGGCACGTTCGGCTGTGGCCGTAAAGGCTTTGCCGAAGGATGCGTTAGTGGAGATTGAGTGTATCGCGGTTCGCTAACAAATCGGCGACAATAAAACTGCTGCCTCCTACGAAGATGAAGTCTTTAGGGAGGCAGTTTTCTTTTGCTGCCCGCACGGCATCCACTACGGTAGGGTAGGAGGTGCCTTTCAGTCCCGCTTCCGAAGCCATTTTCATCAGCTCATCCTCCGGCATTGCACGTTTCACGCTCGCTTTGGTGAAATAGTAGGTGGCGTCTTTCGGCAACAGTTCCAGAACACTGCTGATATCCTTGTCGCTGACCATGCCGAATACAATATGCAATTCCTGATGTAACTTTTCGTGTATATACTTTAATTGCTTGCGAATACTTTTAAAGCCATCAGCGTTGTGACCTGTGTCGCAGATGAGGTCAGGATAGCTTTGGAGTTTCTGCCAGCGTCCCATCAGACCGGTCATCTCGCATACATTAGAGAATCCGGTATGGTAATCTTTATTACAGATTTCATATCCCAGGTTCTTTAAAATATCCAGTGCTGCCAGGATTGTGAGACAATTTTCTGTTTGACAGAGACCGCTCAGTTCGTAGTATAATCCCGTCATAAAACTGGAATTATGAATGGATATTGCGTCTTTTCTTTTATCCATGATTCTGTCTATCGCACGTATGGCGTCAGCCGGGTTGATAAGAGAGACAAATTGCATCATTTTCATTGGAAGCGTCTGTATCTGCTGAAGTTTTATTTCCTCCTCCAATAATTCCTGCAAATCGGCTCTGGACTCTTTCAGGTTATCATATGACAAATATTGCACATGGGTGAAACTCTTTAATTCTTCCGAGAAGGTGATGAAGGTATTCATTGCCTTGGCTTTCATCGTAAATACTCTTTTCACCGCTCCGGATACTTTTCCCACTACTACCGGAACATCTTCTTTGATAATTCCGGCCTTTTCTTTGGCTATTTTATTCAGTGTGTGGCCCAGATATTGCATATGGTCGAAACCGATATTGGTAATAACACACAGATCGGGGGTGATGATATTGGTACAGTCCAGACGTCCGCCCATGCCTACCTCGATCACTGCCACATCTACCTTCTGATCGGCAAAATAGCGGAATGCCATTGCCGTGGTAAGTTCGAAGAAAGAAGGGTGCAGAGGTTCGAAGAAGGAACGGTGGTCTTCTACAAAGTTGACCACATACTCTTCGGGAATCATTTCACCGTTGATACGGATACGCTCGCGGAAATCGATCAGATGCGGGGAAGTGAATAACCCGACTTTATAGCCCGCGGCTTGTAGCACGGCAGCGATCGTATGCGAACAGGAACCTTTTCCATTTGTCCCGGCGATATGTATCGTTCTGAATTCTTGATGCGGATGACCTAAATGTTCGTCCAATTTGTGTGTTGTCTCTAAACCTGGCTTATATGCTTTACCACCTATTTGCTGAAACATCGGTGCACTTTCATATAAGTACTTTAAAGTGTTCTGATAATCCATGTTTTATAATATTTAACTCCGGGCAATCTTTATTGCTCGCAAAATTGTTTATCTTTAGAACCATCATTCCAACTGTAAACGGAGGATTGATGAATGAGACTGCAAATATCAACATTAAAATCTAAGAAATCATGGGAACTAAGAAAAATTTTGTAATTGACACAAATGTTATTCTTCACGACTATAATTGTTTGAAGAATTTTCAGGAAAATGATATTTATCTCCCCCTTGTCGTACTGGAAGAACTGGACAAGTTCAAGAAAGGAAACGAGCAGATTAATTTCAATGCCCGTGAGTTTGTCCGGGAACTGGATTTGCTGACAAGTGACGAACTTTTCTCTAAAGGAGTGAGTCTGGGAGAAGGATTGGGACGCTTGTTCATTGTCCCCGGCAATGTGGATGCTCCCAAAGTTCATGAATCTTTTCCGGTGAAGAAACCCGATCATCTGATATTGGCAGCCGTTGAATATCTGGCGGGTAAATATCCGAAGACTCCGGCTATCTTAGTGACCAAGGATGTGAATCTGCGTATGAAGGCACGTTCCATCGGTATTACCAGCGAAGACTATATCACAGATAAAGTATCCAATGTCGATATATTCGAGAAATCCAATGAGATCTTTGAAAACGTGGATCCGGCATTAATCGACCGTATCTATTCCTCCAAAGAAGGCATCGACCTGAGTGAATTTGACTTTAAAGACGTCATTCATCCTAACGAATGCTTCGTTCTGAAAAGTGACCGGAACAGTGTACTGGCACGCTACAATCCTTTTACCCATTCCATTTGCCGCGTCACGAAGGGACGCAACTATGGTATTGAACCT
>ERZ827496.4443-NODE-4443-length-10867-cov-2.504717_pt1 | contig 10867 bp, 6 predicted proteins | sample MGYA00519769_ERZ827496 | MGnify/ENA primary metagenome ERZ827496 (study PRJEB31778, sample SAMEA3449327) | human gut metagenome | biome: human gut; feature: human-associated habitat; material: faeces | place: United Kingdom | collected 2010/2012 ...
TTCATTGATGGGTTCATCGATACTACAAAAGTATTGATTGAGCAAAAGGGTGCAAATAAAGATTTAAATAAAGCTATAAAACAGTCTGACGGTACCTTCTTGACTCCGTTCCAACAAGCTAAACGTTATTCGGCTAATCTTCCATACTCTAAACGTCCCCGTTGGATTGTCACGTGCAATTTCAAAGAATTTTACGTTTATGATATGGAACAGCCAAACGGCGAACCCAAAGTTATTAAACTTGCTGATTTAGATAAAGAAGCTTATCGTTTAGAGTTTCTGATAGACAAGACAAACGAGCATCTGGAACGTGAGATGAAGGTTTCTATTGAAGCTGGAGAAATCGTTGGAGAGATCTATGAGGGGCTTCTTAAGCAGTACATTAATCCAGACAGCCCAGATAGTCTTCATGCTATTAACCAACTTGTTGTTCGCCTAGTATTCTGTCTTTACGCTGAAGATGCAGGCATTTTCGGACACCATATGATGTTCCACGATTACCTGGCCCGTTTTAGCAGTCGTGATTTCCGTCGGGGCTTAATTGATCTCTTCTCCGCACTTGATACACCAATTGAAGAACGCGATCCATATTTAGACGAGGAACTACTTGCGTTCCCGTATGTTAATGGGGGGATGTTTGCTGAGAATAAACTAGAAATTCCAAATTTTACGGATGAATTGCGTGAGTTAATTTTGGAGCATGCTTCATCTAGCTTTGACTGGTCAGAAATTAGTCCTACTATTTTCGGAGCGGTATTTGAATCAACACTAAATCCAGAAACACGTCGAAGCGGAGGGATGCATTATACTTCTATCGAAAATATTCATAAGGTCATTGATCCGCTTTTCCTTGATGATTTAAAAGATGAGTTGAACGAGATTAGACAATTTAAGCAATTTAAAGCCGTTGAACAAAAGGCAAAACAATTTCAATCTAAATTATCTAGCCTTGTATTCTTTGATCCAGCTTGCGGTTCAGGGAACTTTCTTACAGAAACTTACATATCTCTCAGACGATTAGAAAATGAAGCTATCAAGCTTTATATGGGGGATGCAGTAGCATTAGACTTGGGGCAAGATCTTGTTAAAATCAAACTAAATCAATTCTATGGGATTGAGATCAATGACTTTGCGGTTTCTGTTGCTAAAACAGCCCTCTGGATTGCGGAAAATCAGATGCTAGAAGAAACCAAAGATATTGTATTTGCGAATATTGATTTCTTGCCACTTAAATCTTACACTAATATTGTTGAGGGAAATGCTTTAAAGATTGATTGGGAAACAATTGTACCTAAAGATAGGCTGAGTTATATTATTGGGAATCCGCCTTTTGTTGGCTCAAAATATTCAACACCTGAACAAAAGAAAGATATGGATGTCGTATTTTCTCCCTACACTAAGAAATATAGAAAATTAGACTTTGTTGCTAGTTGGTACCTATTAGCTTCTAAATTCATGGAAGGTACAAGTATCAAGAGCGCATTTGTATCGACCAACTCAATCATGCAAGGAGAGCAAATCTCTATTCTATGGCCACTAATCTTTGATATGGGTAATGAAATTGATTTTGTCTATAAATCCTTTATTTGGAATAGTGATGCAAACTTAAAAGCTCATGTTCATTGTATCATTGTAGGATTCAGTTCTACATCGGTCACAACGAATAAAGTTATTTATGATAATGGAAGTGAATCTAAAGTAAGTAATATAAATGCTTATCAGATTGAAGCTGAAAATATCTTTATAGAAAGTAGAAATAAGTCAATTAGTGGTGCTAAGCCAATGATTGCTCCAAATAAGCCATGTGACTATAATCATCTAAAAATTGAAGCCACGGAGTATGACGACTTTATCAAATCATCTCCTGAATCTGCAAAGTGGATTAAGCGAATGGTTGGTGCAAAGGAATTTATTCAAAATAAAGAACGCTATTGCTTGTGGCTTGTAGGAATCACACCTAAAGAACTCCGTTCAATGCCGATAATTTTGGATAGAGTTGAAAAATGTAGAGAAGCTCGTATCAATGCGAATACTTCTGAATCATTAAAATTAGCAAATACACCAACACTATTTAGAGAGCAATTAAACCCTGATAAATATCTAATTATTCCTTGTGTTTCTTCTGAAAGAAGAAAATATGTTCCAATTGGTTTTTTAGATGATAAAACAATTCCAGTTATGGGAACTTTGATAGTGCCTGATGCTACTCTGTATGATTTTGGTATTCTAACCTCCAATGTACACATGGCATGGATGCGTACGGTTGCTGGTAGATTAGAAATGCGTTATCGTTATTCTGCGCAGATAGTTTACAACAACTTCCCTTGGCCAGAAGTGACCGAAGCTCAAAAAGAGAAGATTTCTAAAACTGCTCAAGCTATTCTTGAAGCACGTGCACTATATCCAGAGAGCTCATTGGCTGATCTCTATGATGAGTTAACCATGCCAGTCGAACTTAGACGAGCTCACCAGGCTAACGATAAAGCAGTTATGGAAGCGTATATGATGACTAAGATAGTGGATGGGAAAAAAACGTGGTTAACAGAAAGTGAAACCGTTGCAAGATTGTTTGAAATGTACAAAAACATTGAAGAAAGTTAAAAAGGTGGGTATCCCCCTTTTTAACTGTTTTAATAACCTAGTTATAGTTATGATAAAAACGGTCCAATTTATCTTCTAAGATTTCGATTGATAGTTTCAATTGTCTTATTTTATCATCTAACACATCTATATCATCATCCGTTCGTAGCTGCATTGCCTCACAGACAATCTTAAACATTAAATCTTTCATGCTCTCATCATAACAAACATTTCAATACGATTTTTAAAAATTTCTATTCTGCTCATTTTTTTTAACTGTTCGGTAAAATTTTCAAAATTTTGATACCGAATAGTTAATTTTTTTGTATAAAATGTTAAAAAATTATGCTGAGAGAGCCATTCTGGGCTGATTTCAGATTAGAGGACGGACGATCTATCACTAAAATTTCCTACAGCGTCAACGGTTTGGGCTGTTTTTTAGCCCATTCAACAACTTTCGGAAAAAGATCAATTTTTCGGAAAGTTGTCTGATGATAGAAAACTCTCCATTTATGCTATATTAAAATTTAACAAAAACGTCCCGTTTAAAAAGTATTATTGGCTTATCTATAGGGTTTCCTAAAATTAAGAATAATGTTAAAATACTTTTAAAAATAAAGGTATTTATTGTCAATTATTTGGGAGGAACTGATGAAAATACAATTCAATAATTTCAAGTTCAGAGATACGAAACTTGATACAGTGTTAAACTTACTTTTACTTAGTGTAATATTTCTTACATTCACAACATTTTTGAGTGTAATTTATAAGACCTCTTTTTCTATTGGTAGTTTAAACATTTACGGAGAAAATGAACTAGCTCCTTTACTTTTAATAAGTTTGCTTTTTGAGATTATTGCACTTATCAATCGGAACGAAAAACTTTTTATTCCACTAAGAATAGTAAATAGTTTTTTGTTGTTTCTAATACTTTCTAGTGCTTCAAATCTTGTTACAAGAACAGAAATAAGTAGTTCTGAAATAAATTCCGTTGGGAATCTTGCATCAGATATGATGTCAGAAGCTTCAAATGGATTCTATAATATGCCTAAAGATTTAGCTCAGCCAGATAGACTATTATTTGGGTATTCTATTATTTCAATTTCACTATTGTTATGCTTAATAATTTTCGCTGGATATTTGTATTATCGTTTTTATAAAAAGGAAAGATTCGTTCAAACGAGTTATATACAGTATCGAGATTTTATTGCTAGCTTTACTAAAAACAAATTGCTATCTATTGGTATTTATTTTTTACTAGCTTCTCAATTTTTACCTTTCAATAGAATGCAAGTAAATCTATTACCAACCCCTGCATTCGCTCATATGCCAATTATTTCATCAGCTATTTGTATAATTGGTTTTTTGTTAATTTATAGCATACTACACGATCCAAACAATATAAAACGTTATATCATTATTGAGCTACTATCGATAGTATTTTGGAATCCATTTATTGTTTTTAAATATGGAGCTCCAGGAATAGGATATTGGCTTTATATTGTTGGATTGGCTTTTCTGGCTTATTCTATATTAGGTGATAAATTAAGAGTAAATAGTTAATAAAAGAGGTAGTTTCAGGCGATTTATTTTAAATTTTCTGAAACTACTTTTTTATTTTTTTAGCCCTCCAAAATTATCACTAATTATGATAAAATAGTCAATATAAGCTTAAAGCTTAAAAAGAAAGGTGAAGTTTATGAAAAAGGAAAAATTAATCGTCGGATTAGGGGTTGCAACAGCAATGGTAGCAGGTTTTAACAATAAAGTTAAAGCCGATGAAGTTACGCCTGTTAATGCAACAGAAACTAATACAACTCAACCAAAAACAGTAAAAGAAGTTGCTCCAACTGAATCTGATGTAAAAAATGCAGAAGCAAAGCTTAATGAAGCAACTGATGAAGTGAAAAATGCGCAAAAAGTAGTTGATGATTCTCAACAAGTATATTCAGAAGCTTTAGATACCAAGAATAAAGCAGATGAAGAAGTAAAACATGCACAGGAAATTGCAAATAAAGCAACAACTGAAAAAATTGAAAGCGCAGAAAGTGATGTAACTAGCAAACAAGAAAAAGTCACTCAAGCAGAAAAAACTTTAGCTGATGCAAAAGGAAATTTAAAAGAAGCAGAAAATGCTTATGATAAACAACAAAATGTTGTAAACAAAGCTAAGGATCAAGTAAATAAAGAAACAGAGGCCACTAAGAAAGCACAAGATAAAGTCAAAGAAGCGGAAAACGCTTTTGACTCCGAATCACTATTAAAAGCACAGCAAGAAGCAGGCAAACTTAATACTAAAGTTCAAGAAGATCAAAATAAAGTGAATTCCCTATCAAATGAACTTTCTAAAGCTCAACAAGATAAAGAATCACTAGTAGAAAACGGAAATAAAAAACGTTCTGAACTTGAACAAAAACTAAATGAGGCAGGCGAGGAATACTTAACCGTTGTCACTCCGCACGAATTAGCATCAAATAGTGTTCCTGAATCTTCTACAAAAACTACTCCACTCGAAAAGAAAAGTTTTACAGCACAAGATGGGACAACAGTATATGTAGCTGCCAACGAAGATGTGAGTTTTGATGGAGAAAAAACAGAAACAATTGTAGTTGATTCTAAAGAATATTTAACAACACCACATGTTGTCGATTATAAAAAAGTATCAGAAGAAGTACGTAACTATTTGATTGAACTACGTAAAATTAATGGCATTGATATACCAGTTCCAGAAGTCACTGAAAAAGCTTTGAAATACGCTAAAGCTAGAACAGACGAAATGGTTGCAAATAATAAATTTTCACATACTTCAAAACTAAATAAGGAAGACTTCGGATTTAAAGATGCGACTGAAAATATCTCAGCGGGTGCACTTCCTTATAAGAGTGTATTAAGTGAAAAAGAAATTGCTTATAATCAAATATTAGATTATTTCCACGACTACAACAACGTAAGTTCTTACGGTAGTCCAGATCCTAAAAAAGGGAGTCTTCTTAATTATGGCCACAGAACCCCACTATTGGCTGCGTCTGGTACTGGAATGGCTGTTGAATCAACCTCAAGTGAAAATACAGACTATGAAAATTATGGAATACTGACATTCATTAGTGAAAACGGCGGTGTATACTCAACATTTCCTTCAGGAGCTACTGGTGAAGGTCTTAGCTATTATTTAGCATCTGTAAAAAATGAAGACAGTAACCCTGACTATAGCGAATACTACTTTAATGGAAAACGTGTGAAGTTCTTACCTAAAACTACATTCCGTTATATTTGGAATGAAACAACACACCCAAAAAATCCAGCATACACTCAAGCAAAAGATGCTTTGGAAACATTCAATAAAAAACAAAGCCAAGAAGAATCAGTAGCTAGTGAAAAAATTTCTGTTCTTAATAATGAACTTACAATTGCTAAAGAAACTTTAAACAAAGATAAACAACGCTTAGATGCAGCTGATCAACGTGTTGCTGAATTAACTAAGGATAATGAAAGCAAAGTACAAGCTCTAAAATTAGCTCAGTCGGAATTAGCAAAACAACAAACCAAACTTGATGCTGCTCAATCTGAATTAGTAAAACAAGAAGATGAATTGAAACGATTAGAAAATGTTAAAAGTGATAAAACAAATATCGTTAAGGACGCAGAGCAATCATTAGAAAATGCTAAAAATGATCTGAAAAAAGCCAAACAATACGTAGTAGAACTCAAAAACGCACCAAAAATTCTTGAAGAAGCTGAAAAACGTTTAAGTGACGCTCAAGCTAAACTGGAAGAAGCTAAAAAGGCTCTTGATGAAGCGGTTAATAAATTAAACGACGCAAAAGCTAAACAAGAAGAAGCAGAAAAAGAATATACTGAAGTATACGAAGCGTATAAACAATATATTAAGGCACAACAAGAAGCTAAGTTGCAGGCAGAATTAAAACGAAAATACGATATCGTTATTTCGAAAGGAATTAAACCAATCATAGTATCAGATGAGAAAGGTAACATTATTGATTATAAAGAGCCAAAAACTACTAGCATTGTAGGTACTGAAAATAACATTGTAGGTACCGAAAATAACAATGACACCAATGCTTATGGAGAGAAAAATACAGTGTTGCCAAAAACAGGTGACCGTTCAGACACACTAATGACTACTTTAGGAACTCTCCTAATTTCAATGTTTGGTTTTGTAGGGGTACGTCGGAAAAAAAATTAAATATAGATAAATTGATTAATCTTAGAGAATAGGCGACTTTGTCGCCTATTCTTATTTTTTGTAGAAAAAACGCTTTTTTCCGCAAAAAAATGGCATACTACTTTCGAAGGAAAAAACTAGCTTAAAAAGCTAGTTAGAAAGAGGGTAAGAAAAAATGAATTTATACGAACTGTATAAAGAATATGACGACTTAATTAAAAGATACAACGAATATGTTGTATACTCAAAACCACTAGTCGAAATAGATCAGGTTAAAATTGTATCTGGTAGCAAGTATATCGTTGTTGCTCCCGCTGACGTCTTGGATAGACTAGAAAACGAAGTAGCAACGTTGGAAAAAGCCGCTAACGAAGAATGCTCAAGCAATGTTATCACAATTGGTCGTAATAGGTTGCGTTCTGCATCATCTCTCTCTTTATCTATCAAAAACGCTAAACATACAAGTACGACTTCAGTAGAAAACTGTCTCGATATGCTTTATAGGTTTTATCACAAAAGTACTGAAAGAGAGATGAGTAATCATCGTGTCGCTCTACAAGAACTACATCTTGCAAAAAATAAAACAACTGACGCAGAAGAGTTGAAAAAGTTGTCTTTATCTCAAAATCTCGAAGTTGAAAGACACGAATCAACACTAAAAGAACTATCTGACAAATATGATTCAGCAATTGAACTGCTATCTAAATACGACAAAAACAGAGCTGTACGCGTTTCGTCGCGAACTGGTAGCAGCTATCGTCTTAATTATTATGATCATGAAAATGATAAACGAAGTCATGTGTCGCTTAATAATTTAGTGATGATTGATAACGATGCTTCAAATATGCCGTTAGAGCATACAGCAAAACGAAAACAAAGAAACGATACGAAAAAACCGCTCGTTAAGCTCAATACTCTCTCTATTTATGAGCCGTTGGAAATTTTGTATGATGAGTATATTTCGAATCGTAAGTGTTAACTAAAGTAATAACCTAGTTAAAATAAAAAAGAAAAGGAAATTAAAAACTATGGATAAATTTGATCTTACAGATATCATTGATACAGCTGAATTAAATAAACTTAGAGCTCAAGCCTCGCTTGATTGGATGAACGATCAGCCAAAGGTTTGTTATATGAAAGATACTGAATCACCTGAATTGGCCGACGAATTCTACTTTACGGATATGAAAATGAACAAGTGGTTCAGATGGTCAATCACTGATTATTTATCATTGCAACAAGCAACTTATCAGGTTGGTTTGCTATTGAAACAACTCGACAATGAACATTTTACTGTCAGAGCAGATGGCTATGGCGTCTTATATGATGGGAAGTTTTGTTTTAGTGGATGGTATGTGTCGCAAGATGCGACTATCCTAAGACCATATACTCATCATGGCTTGTTGAGGTTCGAAAGCAAAAAGAAGACAATTACTGTGGAACGCAATGAATACGGTTATCAAGTTTATTAAATGGCTGAGAGAGGGAGTTATAATCTCTCTCTTTTTTGTCTGCGCGGTTCGCGGACAAATCGCACGCTGGTTCGTGCGACGGGCGAAGACCATTTTTGCTGATGATTTTAGCGCAGCTGAAATTATTTTGTTAGCAAAAAATGGGCAAGCAAAAATTGCTTCACGCAATTTTTTCGGTGCGTTGTTCGCGCCGATTTTTTCGAGACCACAAAAGTGGGCCGAAAAACGCAGTGAATTTTTTGGACCATGATGGGGCAAAAAAGGGGTGCAACCCAAGCTCTCCGCAGGAGCGTTTTACCTTTGTACGTCGCGCAGCGATGTCAAAGGTGCAAAAACGTTACTCTTTGACAAAGAGTAACAGAAACGCCCCACGAAATCCCGACTTTGGATTATGAATTTTACATCTGTTTTAAATCGACAATATCGACGCAGAATAGCGGTAGCGCTGCGTCTTAGCCCGCTTTTCGGGCTAAATTGAGCGTTTTTAGTTTGTTAATGGTTTTATATACTGACCCACGTTTAAGCCCAATAATGGGCCTATATGTTGTCCATCTTTTATATAAATAATGGACTTATATATAAACCCACGAAATGGACAAAACATGGATCTCTATATCTATCCATATTTTTATTAACTAGATTATTAGCCTAGTTAAATTCTTTGAGTGTTGCGTTTTTTTCTTCTGTTTTGTCTTTTTTTTAACAAAAAATGGCATACTATGAGTAACTCTCGAAAGGTAGGTTTAAATCATGAATAAAACAATGACATTGTCTTTCAAAACAAACCCAAGTCAAACGAATATCAGACACAACAATCGCGAATTAACAGAAAAAGAATTTAGAAGCGATGCTCATAAGCACATCCAGCGCGAAAAATCGAAATACAATATTCAGATTTTCAAACGTGATATCAAAGATGTTTATCACGAACTATTTGACGACGCACTGAACGCTTATAATGCGAAGCAAAAACGCAAAGATCGCAAGATCGATGATTATTATAAACACGTCCAGAAGTCCAAAAACTTGGACCTACAAAGGGAATTCATTGTTGCAGTCGGTAATAAGGCAGATTGGGAAAGATTGAGTTTTGAAGAAAAACAAGAGGTAGGAGAAGCCCTGGCGCGTTATGTACGCGATTTTAACGAACGGCACGATAATATGACCATTTACAATGCTATCGTCCATCTGGACGAATCTGGGGCCCCTCACGCACACTTTAACGTGGTTCCAACAGCAACTGGATACAAAAATGGGCTTGCTGTGCAACCATCGTTTAGAAAGGCTCTGGAACAGGAAGGCTTCGGCCCATCTGGGAGGGAACAGTTTAAAACGTTTAGAGATGCAGAAGTTCATCGTCTGCATGAATTTGTACATGAAATCGGAATCGACCGAAAAGCTGGGCAAACCAATGATATCAAGGATATGCGCGAATATAAAGACGCGATGGAATATATTGAGAATCGAAAATCAAGTCAGATTGTTAAAATGCAACGCGAAGAAAAGGCTCATGAAGAGAAGATGCGCGAGCTAAACGAGCGATTGAAACAACAAGAAGAGAAGATCCAAAAAAGAGATGAAGCTTTTAAAGCTAGCAAGAGGCAGCAAGCTAGAGAGATTAAGTTAATTAACGATGAGATCATGAGCAAGTCTGAAGAGCTTGACCTTGAATTAATCAAAGATAAAACAGTCGATGCGATGCTGATGATGCAGCTGATCGCAAAAAAACCGATTGATGATAAGCGCAATTATAAAATCGAAGAACGAGGCTTTGGAAAGGAAAAACAACGCTACGTCATGGTCCCAGAGAAAGATTTCGATGATTTGGCCCGGAGGGCAGATAGAGGGCCGTTGGTGAATTTGCTGAACGATTTCAAGGAACATATCCTTGGTTTAGGAATTGTGAAGCGTTTAAGAGCTACTATTGCGAAATTAAAAGAGGAAATGGCTGCTCTACTTAGGGAAAATGATAGCTTGTCTAAAGAATTGACAGCTGTAGTTGAAGACAGAAATAAATACAGGTCTCAGTTGCAGGATCAAGAATATTATCTGACAGAACGAGAACGTGATGAGATTGCTGAAAAGATCATTCAGAGAAAAGATCTTGAACTAGAAGATGGGGATAGAGATAGGGCATTTGAGAGAGATGATCTGGATTTGAGTAGATAGATAATCTAATTGTGCCTTCGATAAAAGTATGTGTTTTTTTGGTAGCACTTTACGAAGATAATCTGTCTTTGTCAATAAAAAAATCTAATTTTTATCTAAAGGAAGTAAGACAATTTGGTTATCCCTTTCATTTTGATTGAAAAAGTAAAATACTAGTTGTCTTCAAAATAAAAGCTTCTCTAACACCTGCCTTAGATCCCCATTGAAGGCAAGCTACCGTAGCAATTAAATCAAACGTGAATCGTAAGACCACAAACGTATATTTTTTATCTTTCTTTCTTCTTCTATAATAATATGTATAGGTATAGGTATTAGTACGCAAAAGCGCAAAAATACGAAAAACCTTGTCAAATAAGGATTTATACGTTTTAAGTGCTACCGTTTTAACACATTAGTGCTACCATTTTAACACATTAATGCTACCGTTCTAACACATTAATGCTACCGTTCTAACACATTAATG
>ERZ827496.4444-NODE-4444-length-10863-cov-7.061158_pt1 | contig 10863 bp, 9 predicted proteins | sample MGYA00519769_ERZ827496 | MGnify/ENA primary metagenome ERZ827496 (study PRJEB31778, sample SAMEA3449327) | human gut metagenome | biome: human gut; feature: human-associated habitat; material: faeces | place: United Kingdom | collected 2010/2012 ...
GACCGCCCGCCACATCGTCCGCCGGGTGCTGGATGGGGCAGAAATCGTAGATCTCATAGGTATCCGGCACGACGACCATGCCGCCGGGATGCTGGCCGGTGGTACGCTTGACGCCGGTGCAGCCCAGCGTCAGGCGGTTCTCTTCCGCGTGGTTGACCGTTCTCCCCCGCTCATCCAGATATTTTTTGACGTAACCGTAGGCCGTCTTGTCCTGAATACCGGAGACGGTGCCGGCCTTGAACACGTTGGCCTTGCCGAACAGCTCCTCCGTGTAGCGGTGGACGTTGGACTGGTACTCGCCCGAGAAGTTCAGGTCAATATCAGGCTCCTTGTCGCCGTAGAAACCAAGGAAGGTCTCGAAAGGGATGTCGTGGCCGTCCACCAGCATCCGGGTGCCGCAGTGGGGGCAGTTCTTGTCGGGCAGGTCGAAGCCGTCGTCCACGCTGCCATCGGTGATGAACTCGCTGTATTTGCACTTGGGGCAGCGGTAGTGGGGCGGCAGACTGTTGACCTCCGAGATTCCGGAGAAGTGGGCCACAGCTGACGAGCCGACCGAACCACGACTGCCCACCTGATAGCCGCCCGCGTTGGAGTAAGCCACCAGTTTGACCGCGATGACGTACAGGACGGCGTAGCCGTGGCCGCAGATGGAGTCCAACTCTTTTTGCAGGCGCTTCTCCACGATCTCGGGCAGAGGGTCGCCATAGTCCCGCTTGGCGTGTTCCCAGGTCGCATCCCGGAGCTGCTGTTCTGCACCCTCGATGCTGGGCGGGTAGGTGCCGCGCGGGATGGCGCGGACGTTGCCGTCGATGCTGGCCGCTATCTTGCGGGGATTGGTCACGACGATCTCGTAGGCCTTTTCCTTGGGCAGGTAGCCGAACTGGTTCAGCATATCCTCGGTGGTGCGGTAGAACAGGGGCGGCTGGTTGTCCGCGTCCTTGAAGCCGTTGCCCGCCTGCAGGACAGAACGGTAGATGGCGTCCTCCGGCTCGGTGAAATGGACGTCGCCGGTGGCGATGACAGGCTTGTGCAGGTCTTCGCCCAGCTTGATGACGGTGCGGTTGAAGTCCTTGATGACCTCTTCGCTCTCCACCTTGCCCTCCCGCACCATATAGGCGTTATTGCCCAGGGGCTGGACCTCCAAAACATCGTAGTACGATGCAATTTTCTTCAATTCTTCGTAAGAGCGGCCCTCTACGACAGCCCTGTAAAGTTCTCCTGCTTCACAGGCAGAAGTGAGGATAAGGCCGTCCCGATACTTGTTCAGAAGGCTGCGGGGGACGCGGGGCTTCTTGAAGAAGTAGTTGACATGGGCCTCGCTGACGATTTTATAGAGGTTTTTCAGGCCCATCTGGTTGCGCACGAGGATGATGAGGTGATAGTACTTCTTTTTCAGCACCTCGCGGTTTCCGCCGAGGCCGGTGTTGATGCCGCTGACGGCGGTGACCTGCTTTTCCTCCAGATCTTTCAGCATGACGCAGAAGATGCGGCCCAGTGCGGCAGAGTCCTCGCAGGCGCGGTGGGCCTCGTAGGCGGGCAGCTCCAGATGCTTGTTGATGGTCCCCTGCTTGTAGTTGTGGAGGCCGGGGTACATGGCCTGAGCCATGGTCAGGGTGTCGATATAGGTCGGCTCAAACTCGATGCCGCTCCGCTTGGCGGCGGCGCGGAGGAACCGGATGTCAAAGGAGTGGGCATTGTGAGCCACAAGGATGCGGCCATCTACAAAGTCGAGAAAGGCTTTCAGCGCCTCGGCCTCGCCGGGGGCGTCAGCCACCATCTCGTTGGTGATGCCGGTCAGCTCGGTGATCTTGGAGGTGATGGGCTTTCCGGGTTTTACGAAGGTATCGAATTCTTCCACCACCTCCCCGTTCCGCACGATGACCGCGCCGATCTCTGTCAGGTACTCCACGCCGGGGTCGAGGCCCGTCGTCTCAGTGTCGAAGACGCAGAACTCACCGTTCAGCGGCCCGTCTTTCACGCCGTAGACGCAGGGTATCATGTCATCGACAAAGTAGGCCTCACAGCCGTAGATGAGCTTGAAGTCCGGGTCTGTCTTGTGGATGGCGTCTGCAGCCAGCATAGCCTCGGGGTAGCCCTGACAGACACCGTGGTCGGTGATGGCAATGGCCGGGTGGCCCATCCGGTGGGCTAGCTTGACGATGCCGCCGGGGTCGCAGAAGGCGTCCATGCTGGACAGCTTGGTATGCAGATGCAGCTCCACCCGCTTGACGGGGGCGTTGTCCTCCCGCTTTTTGCGCTCGACAAAGAGGACGTCGTAGGGCCAGACGATATAGTCGTGCTCGTACTTATCGTAGGAGCAGTCGCCGCGCACCACGACCGTCGTACCCTTGGGGATGGACTCCCACTTGGAGCAGTCCTCCCCTTCCTGCGCACGGATCTTCAGGTTGATGGAGCCGGTGTAATCGGTGATGGAGACAGTGTATATCTTGCGGAAGTTGCCCTTCACTTCGGTGAAGAAGACGTCGCCCCAAATCATACACTTGCCGCCCTCGCCGCCCAAATCCTTGAGGGGGGTGAGGTTTTTCGGGGTGAACATCTTGCCGTGGAAGATGGTGACGGGCTTGTCCGTGAGGTCGAGGCCCTCCACCTTGATGGAGGGGGCAGTGTTCTTTTTCTCGAACTTGACGACAGGCGGCGCAATTTTGCGCTCGAGCTTTTCTTCCATCTGGCGCTGTTCGGCTTCGCCCACGCTGCTTTCCAGCGTCACTTTGGGCTTTACGCCGGTGTGGGCGGCGATGCGCTCTGCCAGCAGGCGCTCGAACTGCATCTCCTGCAAAAACTTCGTGCCGTGGCAGACGCCGATGGTGATGTTCTGGCCGGTGATGGTGATGCGGCAGCGGTCGAGGAACCCGTTGATGGGGACACCATCCCGTTTCATCTCCTCCATCATTTCCCGCAGACCGGCTTCATCCAGCGTCGCATAGCCGAAAAGATTGTTGATGCGGAGCTCGAAGCCCTCGTAATCCGGTGCCAGCGAGGCCAGCAGCCGGGCGCACAGCCCCTTGTCCAGCGGGGCAGAACTGCGCAGCGTAAAGATGACCTGCCGCTCCTGCCGCAGCATCTGGGCGTGCTCGACGACCACGCGGCCAAAACAGGCCGCAAAGTCCGGGTCCGCCATAAACTGCGGCCATAGCTGGGAAACAAGTGGTGTCACAGTGGTACTCCTTTTCTATCAGATAACAGCACAAACTGCCGCGCCCTGGAAAAGGGCGTGGCAGCAGGTTGTTCTTGAGCTTACAGCTTATAGATTTCCTCCATGAACTGGTCGAGGATATTATCCCCCGTCAGCTTCTTGACGGGGTTGCCGTGGACGAACAGCACTGCCTCGCCCTTTCCGCCGGCAATGCCGATGTCAGCCTCACGGGCCTCGCCGGGGCCGTTGACGACACAGCCCATGACAGCCACCTTGATGGACTTTTTGCACCCCTGAAGCCGCCGCTCCACCTCATTTGCGATTTCAGTGCAGGGGTACTGAGTGCGGCCGCAGGTCGGGCAGGTGATGACCTCCGGGCCGGCCACCGGGAAGCCGACAGCGCGCAGGATATTGTAGCCTGCTTCCACTTCCTTCTCAGGGTCAGCAGCCAGCGAGACACGAATGGTGTCGCCGATACCCTCCAGCAGCATCCCACCGATGCCCATGCCGCTCTTGAGCAGACCCATCTGGTAAGTGCCGGCCTCAGTGACGCCCACATGGAGCGGGTAGTCGGTCACAGCGCTGAGCTGGCGGTATGCCTCCATCATGCGGGGGACGTTGGAATTTTTGATGGAGATGACGATGTTGTTGAAGTCGAACTTTTCCAGCAGGCGGACATGGTACAGAGCGCTCTCCACCATCGCTTCCGGCACAGGTGCGCCATACTTGGCGAGGATGTGCTTTTCCAGACTGCCGCCGTTGACGCCGATGCGGATGGGGATATTTTTCTGCTGGCAGGCATCCACGACCGCCTTCACGCGGTCATCGTCGCCGATGTTGCCCGGGTTGATGCGGATCTTATCCACGCCCACATCGGCGCAGGCAATGGCAGCCTTGTAGTCGAAGTGGATGTCTGCCACGATGGGGATATTCACGGCGTTCTTGACAGCCTCGATGCACTTGGCGTCTGCCGCGCTGGGACAGGTCACGCGCAAAATCTGACAGCCTGCCGCTTCACAGCGCTTTGCCTGCGCCACATTGCCCTCGATGTCCTCCACCGGGACGTTCAGCATGGTCTGCACGGCAATGGGATTCTTGCCGCCGATGGTCACATTGCCGATCTTCACTTCACGTTTCAGCTGCCGCATGGTTTTACCCCTTTCAAATTGCTCCGGTCACGAGCCGGACGATGTCATTGTACGTTGCAAAGAGCATCAGGCCGAACAGCAGCGCAAAGGCTGCGACGGTCAGACTGCTCTGGATTTTTTCCGGCACTGCATGGCCGGTGACTGCCTCGATGAGCAGGAATACGATCTTGCCGCCGTCCAGCGCCGGGAACGGCAGCAGATTGAGGACGCCGAGGTTGATGGTGATGAGCGCCAGCAGCTCAGCCACATCCTCCCAGCCGTAGCTTGCGGCCTGACCGATGGCGGTCACGATGCCCACCGGGCCGGACAGGTCGTTGATGCTCTCGCGGCCCCGCAGAAGGTCGGCCAGCGAAGTATAGATGATGCGTCCATAGTAGATGACGCTGTTGGCCGACTCTTTCAGGACGTTCTGCGGTGTTTTTTTAAGGCCGTAGACTGTGAAGCCCAGTGTCATGTGGGTCTGGCCCTGCTCATCCTGCCAGGTGTCGAACTGGACGTCCGGCAGCTCCACGAGCTTGCCGTCCCGGCGGACGGTGAAGTCTGCACGGTAGCTCTCGGTGCGCATAAGCTCGTAGAGCATATCGTTGGCCACGAAGCAGTGCCGACCGTTGACGGCCACGATCTCGTCGCCGGCCTGCAGGCCGGTCTGGCCACAGAGGGCGTTGTCCTCCACGGCATAGATGACTTTGCTGGTGATCGGCTCACTGCGCAGTGAGATGAGGAGCAGCAGCACCACGAAGCCCAGCACGAAGTTCATCACCGCGCCTGCCGCCATCACCAGCATCCGCTGCCAGACAGCCGCCTTGTTCAGCGGCTTGCCTGTCCGCTGCGCCAGCACCTCCGGCGGGATGTCCGGGCCGTCATCGTCCCCGCTTCCACCCTCGGCCTGTTCGCTCTCAGGGCTCTCCTCCCCTTCCAGCGCCACAAAGCCGCCTACGGGCAGGAGCCGCAGGGTATACTGCGTGCCTTTGCGATAGGTCTTGATGAGGGTCGGACCCATGCCAATGGAAAACTCGTTGACCTGGACCCCGCAGAGCTTTGCCACTGCAAAATGGCCGAACTCGTGGATAGCGATGACCGCGCCGAAGATGAGCAGCGCAGCAGCAAAGGTGATGAAAACTGACATTATTTCTCCTATATTACAGGTGTGCTCTCACGAATGCACGGGCCATACGGTCACACTCATACACATCCGCGAGGCTGTAGTCGCCGCCAAAGCTGTCGCTGTCCACGACAGCCTCCACCAGACGGCCGATGTCGAGGAAGCCAATCTTATCCTCAAGGAAGAGCTTGACGGCCTCCTCGTTGGCACCGTTGGCGGCGCAGGGGCCGAGACCGCCCTTCTTGATGGCCTTCTTGCAGGCGGCGAGGCAGCGGAAAGTCTCCTCGTCGGCCACATCGAAGGTCAGCAGTTTGAGGGTGGTGAAGTCCAGCTCCGGCACGACGCCCGGCACACGGGCCGGATAGGTCAGCGCATACTGGATGGGGATGCGCATATCCGGCACACCCAGCTGGGCGATGATGGAATTGTCGCTGTACTGCACCGCCGAGTGGACGATGCTCTGGCGCTGGACAACGATTTGAATTTTCTCCGGAGGCAGACCGAACAGCCACACAGCCTCGATGAGTTCGAGGCCCTTGTTCATCAGAGTGGCACTGTCGATGGTGATCTTTGCACCCATGTTCCAGTTGGGATGCTTGAGGGCATCGGCCTTGGTCTTGCCCCGCAGCTCTTCGGTCTTCATGCCGAAGAAGGGGCCGCCGGAGGCCGTCAGCAGAATTTTGGTCAGGCTCTTGGCGCTCTCCTTATCCTGCAGGCACTGGAAGATGGCCGAGTGCTCACTGTCCACAGGCAGCAGCTTGACGCCGTGCTTCGCCACGGCCTGAGTGACAAGATGGCCGCCGGTGACAAGGCTTTCCTTGTTGGCGAGGGCGAGGTCATGGCCGCTCTCGATGGCGGCAAGGCTTGCGCCGAGGCCAGCGATGCCCACCACGCTGTTCAGCACCACGTCCGGGCCGTCCATTGCCGCGAGGGTCTTGAGGCCCTCCGGGCCGGTCAGGAGCTTGGGTGCATCGGCGCGGCCTGCCAGTGCAGCCGAAAGCTTTTCGGCGCCGGCCTCACTGGTCATGCAGACGTATTTCGGGTGGAATTCTTCTATCTGCTGCAAAATTTTATCCGTCTGGCTGTGGGCCGACAGGCCGAACACCTCATACCCTTGAGCACGGATGACGTCAAGGCTCTGGGTGCCGATGGAGCCGGTAGAACCCAGCAGCGTGATTTTCTTAGCCATAAAGAATCTACCTCCTGCTGATTTTAATCGTAGAATGCTGCGATGACCACCATCGTGACGAAGGGCGCGATGAACATCACGCTGTCAAAGCGGTCAAGGATGCCGCCGTGGCCCGGGAAGATGGTGCCGTAGTCCTTGATGCCGCACTGGCGCTTGACCACGCTGGCGAACAGGTCGCCGTAGATGCCCAGCACCGCAGCCACACAGGCCAGCAGCGCAATGATGACATACATGGATACACCAATATTGGAGCGGGTGAACTCTTCCATCCGGTCTGCTGCGATGGAGTAGATGACCGTGACCAGCACACCGAATACCATAGTACCCAGCACGCCGCCTACAGCGCCCTCCACCGTCTTTTTGGGGCTGACCACCGGGCAGAGCTTATGCTTGCCAAAGGCGCGGCCCGCGAAGTAGGCGCAGGTATCGCCGCCCCAGGCGAAGCAGAGGATGAGCAGGATGAAGAAGATGGCGTCGTAGCCATATTCCTCCACCGGCAGCATCTCCTTGAGCCGGATGAACGAATAGAAGCAGAAGATCACGATGCCCGAAAACATGGCGAGGCCGCTGGCTTTCTGGTAGCTGATGACGCCGTTGCGCACTACAAGGTAGATGGCATAGAACAGCACCACGAGGAAGGAAGCGGGCATCACCATCGCCCGGCAGACGCTGTAGCTCGACAGCATGATGAGCAGTGTGTAGGGTACCAGAACGGCCAGCAGCGGCCAGTCCTGCTTTTCAAAACCCAGCGCAGAGTAAATTTCATGCAGGGCGATGAGGGTGATGGCCGCGATGACCAGATTGAACACCAGCGTATCGAAGGTGAACAGGACGCCTGCCAGAACGATCAGGCCCACCACGGCTGTGATGATTCGTGTTTTCATAGTTTCATGTTCTCCTTTGTTTCGTCCGGGAGCCGCTCCCCTGCTCTGGCAGGGTCTGCAGCGTCAGCGCCTGAGGAAATACCGGACGCTCTCCGGGGGCCGCGCACGCCGCGCGGCATCTTGCGTATCGTTTGCTGCGCTCAAAGTCCGCCGAAGCGGCGGGAGCGCCGGTTGAACTCCATGATGGCGGCATCGAGGTCATCACGGGTGAAATCAGGCCACAGAACGTCCATCTCCACCAGCTCCGAGTAGGCTGCCTGCCAGAGCATGAAGTTGGAGAGCCGCTTTTCTCCGCTGGGGCGGAGGATGAAGTCGGGGTCTTTCTGGCCGGCGGTGTACATTTGGGCCGAAAGAGCCTCTTCCGTGATGTCCTCGGGCTTCATCTCGCCCGCAGCCACCTTGGCCGCAAGACTCTGGGCCGCCCGGACGATCTCAGGCCGTCCACCGTAGTTGACGGCGACGTTGACGGTCAGACCGGTCTTGGAAGCCGAGTCGGTCTCCAGCTCGTTCATCAGCTTTTGCAGCTTGGGGTCCAGCGCAGTGCGGTCGCCCATGAAGCAGATGCGGATGTTCCGGTTCTTGTAGTCGAAGCCCTTGATGAGGTACTCGCCGAACAGCCGCATGATAGCACCCACTTCTTCGGCGGGACGCTTCCAGTTTTCGGTCGAGAATGCGTAGAAATACACCGACTCCACACCCAGCTCATCGCAGTAGTTCGCAATGTCCTGAAAGACCTGTGCGCCCTTTTTGTGGCCGGCGGTGCGGGGCAGGCCGCGGCTCTTGGCCCAGCGGCCATTGCCGTCCATGATGATGCCGATGGACAGCCCCTTTGCAAAATCCTTTGGATGTTCCATGATCTTATTCCTCTATTTTCAGTCTGGCAAAAAGTGCCGCGCACCTTCTTTCAGCGCACGGCACCTCCCTGCTTGCTTGCAGTCAGAATCAGACGGACATGATCTCCTTCTGCTTTTCTTCCACAGCAGCGTCGATATTCTTCACGTACTTGTCGGTCAGCTTCTGGACGTCCTCTTCCATGGTCTTCTGGGTGTCCTCGGTCAGTTCGCCAGCCTTCTTCATGGCCTTGGCCTTGTCCATAGCGTCGCGGCGGACATTGCGGACAGCGACCTTTGCCTCCTCGCCCATCTTGGAGACTTCCTTGGCCAGCTGCTTGCGGCGCTCCTCGGTAGGAGCCGGGAAGTTCAGACGGATGGTCTGGCCGTCATCAATGGGGTTGATGCCCACATCGCTGGCCAGGATGGCCTTGCTGATGGCGCGCAGCAGAGTGCGGTCCCACGGGGTGATGGTCAGGGTGCGGGCCTCGCTGACAGCCACAGAAGCCACCTGCTGGATGGGCGTGGGCGAACCATAGTAATCCACGGTCACCTTGTCCAGAACGCCGGGGTTGGCACGGCCTGCGCGCACGGTCTTCAGCTCGCGCTCCAGATGCTCGACTGCGCTCTTCATCTTGTCTTCGAATGCCTTGGTGTTGCTGCTCATTGTCCTTGTCTCCTGTTTGTTATCAATTCTCACCAGCCGCGAAAAGGCGTCTGGCATATTCTATTGTCGGAAGCGGGGCAGTATGCTCAGCCCTCGTAGACCAGCGTACCCACGTTCTCACCCTGCACAGCGCGGGCGATGTTGTCGGGGTCGGCCAGGTCGAACACGAGGATGGGGAGCTTGTTGTCCCGGCAGAGGGTGGCGGCAGTGCCGTCCATAACAGCCAGACGGTCTTCCAGCACCTTGGTAAAGGTAAGAGTCTCGTACTTCTTGGCATCGGGGTACTTATGGGGGTCCTTGTCATAGACGCCGTCCACCATCGTGGCCTTGAACATGATATCTGCACTCACCTCAACGGCGCGCAGAGCAGTGGTCGTGTCGGTGGAGAAGAAGGGGTTGCCCGTACCGCCGCCGAAGATGGCGATCTTGCCCTCTTCCATTGCGTGGAGAGCTTCCTTGCGGGTGAAGGCCGGGGCCACCTGCGGCATGGTGATGGAGGTGAACACCTCGGTCGGCACACCCAGCTGCTCCAGCTTGTCGGAGACAGCCAGGGCGTTCATCACCGTTGCCAGCATACCGATCTTATCGGCCAGCGTACGCTCCATCTTACCGCTGGAACGGCCGCGCCAGAAGTTGCCGCCGCCCACAACGATGCCGATCTGAACGCCCAGCTCATGGGCCTTCTTTACGCCTCCACAGATCGCGTCCATGGTCGGCTCGTCGAAGCCGGTCCCCTTTTCGCCGCCGAGGGCCTCACCGCTGATCTTCAGAAGGATACGCTGATATTTCAATGCCATAATAACATACACCACCTGTATCAGATTTGGCCGCGCTGTGCGCCGCCGATTTTATCTCTTATCTATTTTACAATAAAACTGCTCCAAAGTAAACAGGCAAACGCCAGCTCATCGGCAAAGGTTTCTTCTCCTTCTGCACTTTGGGCAAAAAAAGCTGGACATTTGCCGCGAATCATGCTATAATACTGCTTGCATCCCGGCAAAATAGAATATGCGGGCATCGTACATCGGCTAGTATATCAGCCTTCCAAGCTGAGGAGGTGGGTTCGATTCCCATTGCCCGCTCCACAAAAACCGCCTAGATTCGTCAGAATCCAGGCGGTTTTCTTGCTTCATTACCTCATTTCTTTTCCATACCATATAATAATGTCCCCTTCGAAAAAATTTTGAAGGAGGCATTATTAGACTATACAGCTCTCACCGCACTCTCTTTTTCATCCTTGCCATGAATGCATCCGCCTCGATGGCCTCAGGGGTGAAGCTGTTGTTCTTCCACCATGCGGCCAGCGCAGCGCCGACGGTGAAGCCGGTGGAGATCATCTGCTCGAGCTGGGCGTTGTCGATGGGCAGCAAAGGCTTGCCCGCTGCGCTGAGCAGCTGATTTGTCAGGGCGAGGCCCAGCGCTGCGGTACGGGTCAGAGTACCGGCGGAGACGGTGCGGTTGGTAATGATATGTGCGTTCATGGCTTAATTCCTTTCTCTTGTATGTTCGTTTGCTTCTAAATCGGCGATGCGGTGGTTTGCCACCTTCATCTGCTCTTCCAGCACGGGGACGCGCTGGGCGAAGTTGTTGTGCGCCCGCACCTCGCGGGTCAACTCCTCAAGCTTGGTGTCTGTGACAGCCTGACTGCGGCTGTTGGCGATGAGTACGCCGATGAGAGTCACGGCCCCGGTGATAAACGCTGCGAGAACAGTCTCCATCGGTCTCACCCCTTCCATCTGGACTTATTCATCCGGGTGTCGATATGTACCCAGCCGGTCATGCGCTTGGGATGCTTTGCATCCTTCGGGTACCGCCCGATGCCGCCGCGCCCGGAAAGCAAGGTCTCAGCGTAGGCGGCGACAGTCGCCACCGGCACACCTTCGACGTAG
>ERZ827496.4446-NODE-4446-length-10858-cov-2.901972_pt1 | contig 10858 bp, 6 predicted proteins | sample MGYA00519769_ERZ827496 | MGnify/ENA primary metagenome ERZ827496 (study PRJEB31778, sample SAMEA3449327) | human gut metagenome | biome: human gut; feature: human-associated habitat; material: faeces | place: United Kingdom | collected 2010/2012 ...
TGCTGATTCTCCGCCAAGTCCGCTTTCTACAACGTCCGGGTAAATCGTTCCCTGTGCAAGGAATTCCACTGCACCGATCTTCTTTGCTTCTTCTTCAAAAATACGGATAAATTCTTCTCCGATAATTTTACGCTTTGCTTCCGGTTCTGTAACTCCGGCAAGCTTGTTGTAGTATCTTTCCTGTGCATTGACACGGATAAAGTTCAGGTCAAACTGACCATTCGGTCCAAATACTGCCTCAACTTCATCGCCTTCATTCTTACGAAGAAGACCGTGATCTACAAATACGCAGGTAAGCTGTTTGCCGATTGCTCTGGAAAGCAGTCCTGCTGCCACAGAGGAATCAACTCCACCTGAAAGCGCAAGAAGTACTCTTCCGTCCCCAACTTTTTCACGAATTTCCTGGATGGTATTTTCAACAAATGCATCCATCTTCCATTCGCCGACACATCCACAGACATTCTTTACAAAGTTGTTGATCATCTTGGTTCCTTCCGGTGTATGAAGCACTTCAGGATGGAACTGGATTGCATAAAGCTTTTCTGCTGCATTTTCTGCTGCTGCTACCGGACAGTCTGCTGTGTGTGCAGTAATCTCAAATCCCGGTGCCACCTGCGAAATATAATCAAAATGGCTCATCCAGCAGGTTGTTGTTGCAGATACATTTTCAAATACTTTGGAATCTTTCTTGTCGATGATGACTTCTGTCTTACCATATTCTCTGACGTCAGCTTTTTCAACTTTTCCGCCAAGTACGTGAGACATAAGCTGTGCACCATAACAAAGACCAAGTACCGGAATGCCAAGCTTAAAGAGTTCTTCAGAATAAGTCGGTGAATCCGGTTCGTAACAGCTATTCGGTCCTCCTGTCAGGATAATTCCCTTCGGGTTCATTGCTTTAATCTTTTCGATATCAATCTTATAAGAATAAATTTCGCAATATACATTACATTCCCTGACACGTCTTGCGACCAGCTGGTTATACTGTCCACCAAAGTCAAGGACAATCACTAATTCTTTCTTCAAATCTTTCCTCCTGTAAAATCCAATCAAAACTATTTGCTTTATCTATATATCTTTTTCTGTTTTTCATTATAGTAGAGGAAGCATTGATTTACAAGTATTTGTTTATGTAAAATAAAATCTTATCCACAATTTCTATTACTATACACGGTAATTATTCCCCTTCTGATCTATCCAGAACAAAGAATGTGCCTCGGCACCCTCTTACGCCTGCGGTGGTCGCTTGCGACACCTACATCGTACACCGCAGTGCGCATTCTATGTATCCACTGTTATGGGTATAATATATCAAAAAAGATGCCGAACAAATGCCCGACATCCCATTTTTATATTCCATTTTATGCTGCAAATCTTTCTAGCTGTCTTTCAAGTTCTGTGCAATCGTCTGCATACATCTGCAGTTCAATCACGTTATTCAATCCCAGATTCATGATTCCAAGTAATGACTTCGCATCTACTACTGCCCGTCCTCTTCTCATGTCCATGTTAAAGTCAAATTTACATACTGTTTTCAAGAAATCAATGATCTCATCCGGGTGTTTGAAAGTAATGTTCATTGTGCTCATTCTTTTCACCTCTTTCTGCCTTAACGGCTATGAAATCCTTTTCACTTTTCACATATATCATAGCACATTTTCTATATTTAAAAGGGTGAAATTTTTTATAAAAGTGTATTTTTTTAATTAAATATGCCTCTTATTCTCTACTTTTTTCTATAAGCAATATGAAATTACTCCTAATTATGAAATCCCATTGGAGTTACGTCTGTATTCCGTCGGTAAAATTCCTTCCTCCTCTTTAAACACCTTACTCATATATTTGGGATCAGAGTAACCGACAAGCCCCGCAATCTGATTCATCTTATATTTTGTTGTCCTGAGAAGCTCCTTTATTTTTTCTATCCTGTATTTCCTCACAGTTTCTGTAAAATTATATCCTGTCTCCTTCTTAAACTGAGAACTCAGGTATTCTTCCGATACATAAAGTTGACTCGCTGCTTCTTCCAATGTAATACCACTGTCATATTCTTTTCTTATAATTTCCATTGCTTTTTGGATAAGCGTACTGTACTGCTCAAATTTATGCTCATATGATATCATCCGTTCCAAGCCTTGAATCGCTTTCTCTATCTGTTTCCAGCTGATGGCATAGGTAATCTGCTGCATAAGACTCAGGATTTTTGTTTCGTCAATCTCCCCGCCATAATTTCTATAATTCAATCCAGCTGCCATGCAAAAACGAATAATACTGTATTTTATTTCTTTTGGAAAATATTTTTCTCTTTTCATTTCCTCACAAACAAGTTGAAATTGTCTGGCAATTCCTTTCTTGTTTTCATCGAAAATCATTTCTCGCATTCGTTGTTCTAATTCTACCGGATAACGCACCGGAACAGCTTCAAATTTCTCAACTGTCTGCTGACAGATTAAAACTCCTCGCGGCTGAAGAAGATTCCATTCCATGAGACTTCCTGCCTGAATCATTGCATCTGCCAGCTTTATCAGCTGTTTTGTCTCTATCCATACACAAATAATTGTCCCCGGAAAATTCCTACATAACCCAGTAACCACATTTTTTTGAAAATATTCTTTCCAGTTCCTTGCTTCACGTACCTGATAAATGATCAGATACACCTGTTTCCATCGATCCGAACATATAACAGATGCCGAAAATCCACACTCACGTCTACAGATTTCTTCGAGAAATCCACGTATATTTTCCTTCTGCTCCTCGTATTCGTCTGCCATTGAAACCGTAAATAAATATCCCGGATCATCCACTGTAAAACCATATTTCCGGATAGTCATTTCATTTAACTTCTGATTCGATATAATTTCTCCATATCTACAGCTTAACAGAACATTTTCAACAGTAAAAGAAGCCTGCATCCAATATTCATTTCTGATTTTTTCATGAATACGGCTTAATGCCTTCTTAAGCTCCATCGGCCGGAACGGCTGTACTAAATATCCGTCCACCCCCAGATCGATTGCCTGCTTTGCCTGTTGAAAATCTTCATCTTTTGTTATAATAATCACACGGAACTCACGTCCTTCCGTGCGTAATTTTCTCAAAAGATTTAACCCATTCATCCGCGGAAGCCCAATGTCCATGATAACAAGATTTGGCTGCATAACTGTTATCATCTCATATGCAGACTGTCCATTCCCTGCAATCCCCGCCAACTCGTAATTCGGATCTACGCGTTTTAAACCTTTTTTCAGTTCTTCTAATACTTTTTCATCCCTTTCAACGATTGCCACCCGCATTTGAACAGTCTCCTCTCAATGTTCGTGTTTCTGATTGAATATCCACTTTTATTGTAACATTAACTTCAATAATTGGAAGCATGCAAGTGTAAATATTTTTCTCTGGTAGCAAGCCCTCCCCGGATGTGACGTTCTGATTTGTTGGTGTCTAAAACCTTACGCGTTTCATGAGCCAGTGATGGATTGATCTGAAGCAAGCGTTCTGTAACATCCTTATGCACCGTACTCTTACTAATCCGAAACTGTTTTGCTGTCTGTCTCACTGTCGCATTATTTTCTATAATATAATTTGCAATTTCCACTGCACGCTCCTCAATATATTCTCTCATAGAAAAGCCCCTGCATAGTTTGTTTTTTACAATCTATGCAGGGGCAAATTAATGTATGTCTAATTCCTGTTCCATCTATTCGTGGAAAACATTATACTATACAACTTAATACTCAAATACTGCCACACCATATCCCGGAAGAGGATATGCAAAGGAATATTTCTGACCATCACATTCCTGCTTCTCTGGTTTGTAAACCAATGGGCGTTCCTCTCCTGATCCGCCGTATTTTGTCTCATCACTGTTAAGAACAAGCTTAAACTGCTTTCTTCTCGGAACACCAACACGATAATCTGGTCTGTCTACCGGTGTAAAATTGCATACAAAGAGCAGATTTTTCTTACCATCTTTTGAATGTCTTGTGAAACTGAAAATACTCCGGAAGATATCATCCTTATTGATCCAGTCAAATCCCTTCGGATCATTATCCAACTCATACAATGCCTTATTCTTCTTATAAAGATGAAGCAAATCTTTATACCAGTTCTGAATCTGCTGATGTGGTTCTTCTGCAAGAAGGAACCAATCCAGTTCTCTCTCTTCACTCCACTCACGAAGCTGTGCGAACTCCTGTCCCATAAAGAGAAGCTTCTTTCCAGGATGTCCCATCATAAATGCATATGCCACCTTCAAGTTGCGGAACTTATCCCATCCTTCTCCCGGCATCTTATTCAACATGGAGCATTTCAGATGAACAACCTCATCATGAGAAAGTACAAGAATATAGTTCTCTGAATATGCATATTCCATAGAAAATGTCATCATATGATGTGCATTTTTTCTGAAATAAGGATCCAGTTTCATATATTCTGTAAAGTCATGCATCCATCCCATATTCCACTTCAAAGTAAATCCAAGTCCGTCATCCTCAGGAGATCCTGTCACCTTCGGCCATGCTGTAGACTCTTCTGCAATCATCATAACGCCTTTATTTCTTCCGCAAACTACAGAATTCAAATGTTTAAAGAATGCAATCGCCTCAAGATTCTCATTTCCACCAAATTTATTCGGAATCCACTGTCCATCTTCTCTTCCGTAGTCCAGATACAGCATAGATGCCACTGCATCTACACGAAGTCCGTCTACATGATAATGTTCAACCCAGAACAATGCATTCGCCAGAAGGAAGTTAGAAACTTCCGGTTTTTCATAATTGAAAACCTTCGTTCCCCAATCAGGATGCTCGCCCTTTCTCGGATCTGGATATTCGAATGTCGGTGTTCCGTCAAAATCTGCCAGACCATGTGCATCTTTCGGGAAATGCGCCGGTACCCAGTCAAGAATAACACCGATATTATTCTTATGAAGATAATTTACCATATATGCAAAATCTTCCGGTGTTCCATAGCGTGAAGTTGGTGCATAATATCCAGTCACCTGATATCCCCAGGAACCGTCAAACGGATGCTCTGCGATTCCCATCAACTCAACATGAGTATATCCCATCTCTTTTACATACTTTGTAATTGCTTCTGCAAACTCACGATATGTATAGAATCCTTCATCTTCTCTTCCAGGATGTCTCATCCAGGAACCCATATGCACTTCGTAAATAGACACTGGTTCTTCTTTGTTATTCCACTTCTCACGAGCTGTCATCCACTTACTGTCTGACCAGTTCAGATTAGAAATGTCTGTAATTCTGGATGCTGTTCCCGGTCGGAGCTCTGCATAATTAGCAAATGGATCTGCTTTATAGATCTTCTCACCCGCCTGTGTCTCTATACAGAACTTATACAAATCCCCTTTCTTCGCCTCCGGAACGAAGCATGTGTATATTCCGAGAGGCTCCCCTCTCTTCATCTTATCTTTCGTCTCATCCCAGTCATTAAACTCTCCGATTACAGAAACGTTTACTGCATGAGGAGCCCATACCGCAAAATATACTCCTCTTTTTCCGTTCTTTGTCACCTCATGGGCACCCATCTTTTTATAAATCTCATAATGATTTCCCTGCCCAAAAAGATAATGGTCAAGTTCTCCGATCTCATAAGGCTGCACTTTCGTCTTCGTGCTGTTTTTCTTAACCATAAAGCCACCTCACTGCTCAAATATATTCCTGATTGTAATGATTTAAAAACCATACAATTTCTTATAGATCAAGGCACATTACCGAATCTTTCAATTGGTAACAAAGTTTCATTCTCCCCTTGAACACTATAGTTTTATTATACTTGATACTGTATAAAAAAGAAAGAGAAAATGTATTATTGCACAAAAATAGACAGTCGTTTTACTGACTGTCTATTAATTCTTAACAAATATATGTCATTAAATGTTGAAATCTTTCTCTGAAAGCAGAATTCTGTCGGAAGAATCTGTATTCTTTCCAAATACTCTCTTCACAAGCTTCTTTGCGGAAGCTTTCTGTGAATGAGCGATCGCATCATCCATCACTTCTTTCACTTCTGCTACTGTTACTGCATGATCTTCTCTCTGTAAAGAATCAATCTTACTGTACAGTGCAAGAATTCCCATCTCATCGATTCTGTAACCATTCTCCTGAGCATAAGTCTGTCCAAATGTTACAAGCTCATCATTAATAAAGATCGGCACTTCAAGTCTGGAAGTAAATTTTCTTCTGAATTCTCTGTTGGAAGAAAGAAGTCTGTCCAGTGGTTTTCTCTGCTCTTCAAGAACTACCAAAAGTTCTCCTGTATCCTGCTCCATTGCTTTGTTCAGCTTGGCGAGTGTTTTTTCGTTCATCTGTCCGGCTTTTTCAATGATCAGTGCACCGCCGTACAGTTTACGGAAAATGTCTCCGATTCTCTTCTTATTCAGTGACTCTCCTGTTACAATCGCAACCTTGCCCTGACGGATATCACGCTGCTTCTGAATTGCCTTTACAACATCAACAGCAAGGACTGTCTTTCCATTTCCTTTATTTCCAATAATCAGAAGGTTTCCTGTTCTGGAAGTTCCTTTGCGGTTTGTACAGTTCTTATCCTGCTCAAGTACATCTACCAGCTGCTCACTCATACCACGTACAGGTACGAAATAAGAGAAGAGTTTCTTCTGTTCATCTGTAAGTCCTGCTCTTGTACCGATTCCGCTCTGTGTTTCAAGATCATAACGACCATGCACGATAAATCCTGTATCAGACATTGCATCTGCAATCTCATCTAATGGCAATGGTGATGTCTTACCTGTTGCGATCAATTTTGCAGTCTCTTTACGGCTCAATGGTGTCGTCGCAGACATGATATCAATTCCGTCATCTTCATCCGGAATCTCTCTATCATCCGGTTCCTCACTATGCGCTGGATTCACGCTGAATTCATCTTCGAAATTTGGCACTTCTTCATAAGAATTCAGACCAAGAAGATCATCATCTGAAATCTTATCTTCTGCTGTGAAAAGATCTCTTGGATTAATTACTTCATCATCCTCATCGTCTTCTTCATAACCATAGGCATCCAGATCATCATATCCTTCTTCCTCACCGAACAGATCATCATCAGCGTCTTCATAATCATCCGGCAGATCGTCATCAGACTCTTCATAATCATCCAACAAATCGTCATCAGACTCTTCATAATCATCTAAAATATCGTCTTCGTCAAACTCTTCTGCATCATCCCAGTCATACGCATCATAATCTTCGTACTCATCCTCACCGAGTCTGAGATCATCCGCAAGCTCTCCCATATTTTCATGTGGTTCTTCTTCTACCTCAAGAACTTCTTCTGAACTTACTGTTGCATCTACTTCTTCCTCTTCCGGAATAACACCTTCAATCTCATCAATCAGTTTCTGTATCTCTGGTGATAAAATTGGTTCTTCATTATTTTTATTGTCCATAGTCTCTCTTACTGCTGCTCCTTCTGAATCATCTTCATCATTGACAACTTCAGTTTCTGAGATCAGTTCCTCCACCTCAGACAAATCTTCTGATTCATCTGTCAGATCTTCTGACTCAGCTGCATCTATTTCAAGAATTTCTTCCTCTTCCGGTTCTGCTTCTTCTGCTTCAAGGATTTCTTCCTCTTCCGGTTCTGCTTCCCCTGCTTCAAGGATTTCTTCCTCTTCCGGTTCTGCTTCTCCTGCTTCAAGGATTTCTTCCTCTTCCGGTTCTGCCTCTTCTACTTCAAGAACTTCTTCCGGTTCTGCTTCTCCTGCTTCTATAGTAACTGCATCTTCTGGGACATCTTCTGAAGTCTCCTCCACTGCCTGTTCTATAAGCTCTTCTTCTGTCTCCGGTTCCGGTATCAGTTCTTTCATCCCTGATGGAACTACTCGTTCTTTACTGGCTTCCTCAGCTTTCTTCTCTTCTGTCAGTTGATTCACGATCTCAAGATCTTCTACATCCTCAATTGCTGCAATATCCTCTTCCAGATCTGTCATATCCGGTTCGACTTCTTCTCCCGGTTCTGCCTGAACTTCCGGTTTCGGATTGAGTAATTGCTGCAGAGCTTCATCTAACCGCATCGTATCTCCAAGTTTCTTCTTGACTGGTTTTACCGGATTCTTACCGACAATCGGTATGGAAGCAGTATCTTTGCTAAGTGTTCTCTTATCTCCACTTGTCTCTACCGTTGCCGGCTGAACTTCTGACTCATCCTCGGAAACTTCTATAACTTCTGCTGTTTCTACTCCTGCTTCTTCCGGATTTTCTACTTCGGCATCCGGCTCTTCTGCCGCTTCCAAAGTAACCGCATCCGTGTCAATCACATCGGAAGTACTGTCGTTCTCCATCACCGGCTGTTCTGTCAGCCCGATTGATCTTGTATCTCCAAGTGCTTCAGCTCCTTCTGACGCAGAATCTTTTTCCTCGTCTTCTCCTAAATAGGAAGCCAGATCCGGTATTTCTTCTGTCTCTGAAGAAAGCTTCTCATATCTGTGATCATATTTCTGCTGCTGCGATGGTGACAATGGCTTATACTGCATCTTCAGTTCCATTGCCTTATAAACATACTTACCCTCGCTGAACCAGAGGATCAGATCATCACACTCTTCCAGACATTCTGTCATCATACCTGCTTCGCGATAAAGCTTCGCCAGTTCATAAGCCCACTCTTCAATATATTCTGCCTTTTTAAATTCCTCCAGAGCCTCAATCTGCTGTTCGATCGGCGCTCTCTGCGCTCTTAAGATCTGATATCTAAGGATATGCCTGTTCGGATCTTTCGGTGCAATCTGGATAAATTCGTCATAATAGTCGATTGCTTCATCTATATTCTTTGTCTTAATTGCAAGAGAACATAACTTATAGATCACCTTGCGGCTTCCTTCAGAACGGCGATATGCAAGATTCATCACATCATAGCTCTTCTGATACTCTTTTGTTTTTTCATAAATATCACTGACATTCATCAGCATCCCTGCGTTACGGACACGCTTCCAGTCAATCAGATCTGCTGCTGCCGCTGCTTTTCTGTATTCTCCATCTTCCATAAGTTCCAGCATCTCTTCTGTCTTTAACTTATATTCATACTTATCCACTGTACTCACCTCATTGTCATTGAAATATTAGTTTTGGTCTGAATGTGTCCATTAGGCACTAGCCGATACTCTTTCATTATTCTACCATATGAGGTCTGTAATGTCAAAAAAATGCACCTTCAATTCCTTTTGAAAGTGCATTTTTAGTGTTATTTAATTGTATTATTATTATAATTTTATATTTTGTATCGGAGATTATTCGCGATTCTACGTTCCTGTGAGACCTTTGTCGTCTGTTATTTTATCACCTGAATGATTTTCATATCCATTCAATACTTTATGTATTAAATCTTCTGTCAAGTCATTCCTGCTTTTATAACAAATCTGAGATTATAACATGTCCTTTCAATGTTTCTTTACACATTTTTCATTCTATGTTATATGCGGTATTTTTATTCAATACATCTATGAGTGATTCATCTTTTTCTCTTTGCTTCCAGTTTCCGTACTCTCCGATCTTTGATCTTCTTTTCTTTCTACTGGACTTTTACGCTTGGCAAAGGTCTCTTTCTTCACAGGAACCTTCACTCATCATACCACTGACATATTGATAAAAATCTGAAACTATACTGTCCATGGGACTGACCTCCTGTTGAACTTGTATTTTTAATCTAATCAGGCATCTGTTACTTTTGCCTTCTTAGTTAAATATCTTTGGGAGATTTCTTTCTCTCTTTGATGGTTATATAATAACATTCGGCGTCTAATTTGTCAATATATTCATTTGATTTTTTTATATTTTTTATTTATTATCTGCTTTGGTTGTAATTGTCTGAATTTTCAAACATTTCAATTAACAGATTTCTGCTCCAGCCGGCATTTCTTTTTCCGGTGTCATCAGTGCAAGGTTACCTTCTGCATCTTCTGCACAAAGCAGCATTCCCTCTGAAAGTACGCCTGCCAGCTTCGCAGGTTTCAGGTTTACAAGAACCATAACTTTCTTACCAACCATTTCTTCCGGTGTGTAATGTGCTTTGATTCCGGATACGATCTGTTTTACCTGGCTTCCAACTTTTACCTGAGAGCAGAGAAGCTTTTTGGATTTCTTTACAGCCTCACATGCAATGATCTCTCCAACCTGGAACTGCATTGCTCCGAACTGCTCAAATGTGATCTCATCTTTCGGCTCAATGTCGATAACAGCTTCTTCCTCTTTCTTTTCTTCTACCTTCGGATGAAGTTCTTTAACTTTCTTCATAACCTCTTCGAGATCCATTCGCTGGAACAGAATCTCCGGTTTCTCTGTTACATGTCCGTTACCAAGCTGCTCAAGGATCTTCTTACTTGTAGAAGGCATAAAAGATTCAAGAAGTCTTGCACCTTCAGAAATGCTCTGGATCAGATTCCAAAGTACTGTAGAAAGGCGATCCTTCTTGGATTCATCTTTTCCGAGTACCCAAGGAGTTGTCTCATCAATGTATTTATTGCAGCGTTTGAACAGATTGAAGATTTCTGTAATCGCATCGGCAACGCGGAGGTCTGCCATCTTAGCATCAACTGCTTTAGAAGCATTCTCTACAACTGCTTTCAGTTCTGCATCTACATCTTCTACAACACCCTTATCTTCTACTGTTCCGCCGAAGTATTTGTTTGTCATAGAAACAGTTCTGTTTACAAGGTTTCCAAGTGTATTTGCAAGATCAGAGTTCAGACGCTCTACCATCAGCTCCCAGGAAATAACACCGTCATTCTCGAATGGCATCTCATGAAGTACGAAGTAGCGAACTGCATCTACGCCAAAGAAATCAACGAGTTCATCTGCATAAAGAACATTTCCTTTAGACTTACTCATCT
>ERZ827496.4457-NODE-4457-length-10832-cov-3.414308_pt1 | contig 10832 bp, 10 predicted proteins | sample MGYA00519769_ERZ827496 | MGnify/ENA primary metagenome ERZ827496 (study PRJEB31778, sample SAMEA3449327) | human gut metagenome | biome: human gut; feature: human-associated habitat; material: faeces | place: United Kingdom | collected 2010/2012 ...
TCAACAGAAAAAATTGTATTTTTTTCAGTACAATGCAGAACAAATTTGACCGGAACATAAGTCCCGGTCAAAACAGTATTTTAATAAAATCCAAATCCAAGATACATAGAATTAATCTTCCACTTACCATCTTCATATTTATAATATATGTAGGCTGAATTATTGTTATTATTCTTGTCGTTAGCTTTATCACTTCCTGAGTACTGTATCTTGTATGTATATCCTAGTTTAATTGAAACTTTAATCACCGGACATCCATCATCTGAATCCACTCTGAAAGATGTATCCGCGATAGAAGCTGTGAATTTGGAAATCTTCAAATTGGATACAGTTTTGTATTTGTCATTGTAGCTGTCGTAAATATTCTTATAAGCTGACTCTATGTTCTTCTTTTCTTCTTTACACACCCTGTCGGCTATAGCCGAATAATCTTTCTTTGCCTGTACAGCGTTAATTATTGCATCCACATCTGTTCTTGCCTGTGTCTTAAGTTCTTCAAGCTTCGAATTAACATATTTTGCATTGTATGTTCCAACAGTAAATGTATCTTCATCATGTGCTGCATAAAGCTGTGTTGTGTAGTCCTCTATAAATTCTCCAGTTACCTTAATATTATTCTTTCCATTGAACAGATATGGTATAACATATTCATCAGAAGAGCCGTTTCCATTCTTAGATGCATCCGACTTATATCCATCGCCTACAATAACATCGTTAATATATAATGTAAGTCCCTTTGGAACCTTTATTGTAACATCCTTTACTACAAGATTCTCAGCGCTGACTTTATACTTCTTAAAGAAAAGCATATAGTGCTTATTGGCTACTGTTAGATACACATCATTATACTGCATTCCCGAATCTGTTATATATCCGACCTTAACAGCCTTGTTACCAGGCATCTTGCTATATGTTGAGACAATGTCATCTGCTGCCATCTTTTCAACTTTCTCACCAGTCGCATCTGCATGAACATTAATAAATGCTTCCTTAGTAAGGAACTCCCCATCTGGTAGATTAATAAGACTATACGCATCATTCCATTCGCACTCTGCAACCGCCTTAACATACTGCTTGGCAGTTTTCTTATAATCTGTCACATTCTTTCCCACACATACAAATATAATTATGGCAGCTATCACAGCAACTCCCGCAACTGCAATTGCAATTATACCCTTAGGGAATCTGGCAGGCTTGTTATTGGCAGGCTTCTGACCAGAATTCTGACCTGTAAACTGTGTAGGCTGTACAGGCTGTTGGCCAAAAGCCTGCTGTGGCTGAACTGGAACACTTTGCTGTACCGGTGTTACTTCCGGCTCTGCTTTCAGACTCTCCTGTACTGGTGTTTCCTCCGACCCTGCTGGCACATTCTCCTGTACCGGTGTTACCTCTGGCTCTTCTTCCACACTTTCCTGCACCGGTGTCTCCTGAGGCACATCTATCACTAGACGTGTTCCACAGTTTCCACAGAATAGTGCATCGTCCTCGTTCTTTGTTCCGCAATTTGGACAAAACATAATTTTCCCTCCCTCATATGATTAATATAGTAAATCATATATCATCATACCATGAATATATGATTTGCTCAACCAAATAATCTGTTCTGATGTCACTTGTTTTGTTAATATTTACTACTGTTTCTGTTTCTCTATTTTTTCTGCAAGATCATTAAGATATTCCCATCGCTCCATCTTTTCTTCAAGCTGCCTTTCCACATCTTCCTTTTCCTTAGTAAGTTCTGCAAGCTTAGAATAAGAAGTTGCATTCTTTGCAATCTCGTCATCAAGTTCTGAAACTTTAGTTTCAAGCTCCTCTATATCATCATCTATAGTCTCATATTCCTTCTGCTCCATATATGTGAACTTAATCTTATTCTCATGGCTGTTATATGCTTTCTTCACCTGACCTGCTGCCTTTGATTTTGGCGCATCAGATGTTCCATTTGATTCCACATTATATATAGAAGAAACACATTTATCCCTGTAGTCCGTATAACCACCTTCATACTGTGTAAGGTGGCCTCCTGCCTCAAATGCAAATATCCTGTCAACAACTCTGTCAAGGAAATATCTGTCATGTGAAACTGTGATTACAATACCTGCAAATCCATCAAGATACTCCTCAAGAATCTCAAGAGTCTCAATATCAAGGTCGTTGGTAGGCTCATCGAGAATAAGTACATTTGGCGCACTCATAAGAACACTTAACAGATAAAGTCTTCTCTTCTCACCACCTGACAGCTTGCTTATAGGCGTCCACTGCTGCTTCGGTGTAAAAAGAAACTTCTCACACATCTGTGACGCTGTTGCCTTTCCATCTGCCGTCGTAACATATTCGCCTATGCTTCTTACGAACTCTAGCACAGTAAGGCTGTCGTCAAGTGGTTCGTTCTCCTGCATGAAATATCCAATTCTTACAGTCTCTCCAACCTCAACACTACCACTGTCCGGTTCAAGCTGGCCTGCTATAATCTTCATAAGCGTAGACTTGCCGCATCCGTTATCACCGACAATACCTATTCTGTCATCTCTTAGAAAAATGTAGGTAAAATCGTCAATTATTGTCCTCTCTCCAAAGCTTTTGCAAATGTTGTGGAGTTCAACAGTCTTTCTTCCAAGCCTGCTGCTGACTGAATTCATATCCATAAGCTGCTTGTCAAATCTTGCTCTCGCCTGCTTTGAAGCCTCCTTCATATCCTCGAATCTGTCAATTCGTGCCTGCTGCTTGGTAGATCGAGCCTGGCATCCCCTTCTTATCCACGCGAGTTCTTTCCTTAATATATTCTGTCTCTTAGCCTCAGTCGCCCTCTCCATCTCCTCACGCTGGGTCTTCAGTTCAAGAAAGCCTGAATAATTCGTATCGTAGCTATAAAGGGAAGCTTTATCAAGCTCTACAATCCTGTTAGTTACATTATCAAGGAAATACCTGTCATGAGTAACCATGATAAGTTCTCCCTTGAAATTCTTAATAAACTGTTCCAGCCAGAGTACCATGTCATTATCAAGATGGTTCGTAGGTTCATCAAGAATAAGAAGTCTTGCCGGCTCAACTAAAGTTCTCGCAAGTGCCGCTCTCTTTTTCTGACCACCTGATAAAATATTTATCATTGCAGCGTGATTTGTTATTCCAAGCTTGTTAAGAATCTCTTTTGCTTTTGGCTGGCTGTCCGCATGCTTTCCACGCATAACATATTCCAGTACATTTTCATTCTCATAATACAGAGGTGTCTGTGCAAGATACGCAAGCTCAATCCCCTTGCCCTTGACAACCTGTCCCTCATCCGGTTCTTCAACACCTGCAATAATCTTTAAAAGTGTAGACTTTCCGGTTCCGTTCACCCCTATAAGTCCAATCTTATCTCCACTGTTAATTCCCAGACTTATATTATTAAAAAGTTCCTTTTCTCCATAGGTCTTGCTGACCTTTTCAACATTTAATATATTCACAATTATCTCCGTTATATAAATTATTTATCGTCATCTGAAAGATTATAGAAATTCTTAAGCTTCTGTGCAAGCTCCGGGTCTTTCTTCTTCAGATGTTCATAATGCTTCTTCTTCTGCTCCATCATATGCTCATATGCATACGGATTGTGAAGCTTCATTCTGTCAAGTATCTGTTTTCTGTGTTCCTTAAGCATCTGGATTGCATCAGGATTAATCTGTGCCAGCTTCTTCTCAACAACAACGCGGCGCTCATCGATTCTTTTCTCAATATCATCAATATCAAGATTAGGATATTTCTTATCATCAAACAAATGCATCTCAAGTCGCTCAAGCAGTTCATTCTCATCAAAGAGTCCGATTCTTCCCCATGCAGCATGCTTTTCAGCATCAACAATAACATTCTTCTCATCTTTCTTGACACTGCCAATCTCATCAGCCATCTCTGCTGCCATCTTCTCAAGCCATTCATCTGCATCTGCGCCAAAAGCCCACTCAATCTCAGCAAGTCTTTCATTGTCCTCATGTACCTCGCCAGAAACAGCCTGCTCTTCTTCCTCCTCCTCGACAGGATAAGGTCTGTCAAGACCTGCATCTCTTAGGGCAAGCGGAATAGTTCTTCTTACAACACCTTTTTCAACAAACTCGCCTGCACCAAGCTCTCTTAACTGGTCATTAAGCGTGTGTTCATGCTCTGTAATATAGAATCTGATACCTTTCTTTTCAAGCACCTTATATAAAGTCATAAGCCTGTCAACTGCCGTCACATCAATAGATCCAACGCCTCCGGCATCTACAATTACCCATTTAGTATTATCATCAAGATTCTTTTCTATATCATCTATAAATGTATTAATATTTGCAAAGAAAAGTGCTCCGTTAAATCTGTATATAACCACACCTTTTATCTTCTTTACATTGCTGTATCTGTTAAGACTATAGAATCCCTCCTGTCCCGGTATCACCCCGAGAAATGCTCTCGGCGGTTCAACAGCTTTTACAATAACTGCAATGAATGAAAGTATTACACCGATTACAACTCCGTATATCGTTCCAAATAACAGAACACCTAAGAAAGCACCTACAAATATTGCAAACTCCGTATGGTCTGTTTTCCATAATTTAACTGCAAGCCCGAATTCAGTAATTCCAATCAGTGCCGCAACAACAATTCCTGTAAGTATTGGTACAGGAAGATACTCAAGCACCGGCGTACCAAAAAGCACTATAAGAAGCATTGTCAGAGAAGCTGTTATTGACATGAACTGTGATTTGCAGCCAAACTGGTCTGCAATTCCTGTTCTTGACACACTTCCATTCAAAGGGCATCCGCCAATTACAGCAGAAGCCGCATTTGCAGCAGCATAAGACAGAATTTCTCTGTTATTGCTTACTTTATAACCATATTTGTTGGCATAATTATTAGTTGCAAGCAATGTCTGCGCCATGACAACACCTGCCACTGAAAGTCCAAGAAGTATTATATCTGACGGATTCTTAAACACAACTGACATATCAGGAAGCGAGAATCCCGGCAGCCCCTTATCAACATGTGGAAGAAGCTTAACACCGAATCTGTCAATATGAAAAATTGCAGTTGCAAGTGCACCAAGTACCATAAGAAGTACTGACATCGGAAACTTTGGAATGAACTTCTTCGCAACAAGAATAATCACAACTGTTCCGACTCCAAGCATTGCTGACAACGGATTAAACGACTTCATCTCCCCAGCTATATGTATAAGAAGCTTTATTGCCTCTCCTGTTCCCGCATTACCGCCAAACAGCTTCGCTGTCTGCATAAGAATTATTGTCACACCAATACCGCTTATGAATCCACCCATTACAGGTGTCGATATGTAATTGACAATACGCCCTGCTTTGATAAAGAAGAAAAGCAGCAGCCACAATGCTGCAACTAAAGTTATCGACGGAACTACTGCCTTCGCCTCCTCAGAGCCTGACACTATCCCAAGCGTTGCAAGTGTTCCACCGACAAGTGCCGCCGGAGTTGCATCCACTCCGAACACAAACTGTGGCGAAGATGTCACAAATCCATATATAAGCACTGGCAGAATAGAGCAGTACAGACCATACACCGCTGGCAGTCCCGCAATCTGTGCATATCCCATTGATATAGGAATTGACACAAGAGCAACAATTATTCCTGATACAATATCTTTCCGTATATTCTTTAAACTAACATTTTTCAATATGCAACGCCCCTTAATCAGATTTCGATAGAAATATATTAACATAAAACATGCCTGTTCAAAACATTTTTGCACGATTGCAGTTATTAATATTTTCGTATATAATTATTTAATAACAAATGCGGTACCAAACTGCAACACATTTTTATATAGAAAAGGATACTTAATTATGTTTATAGCTGACAACTGGAAAGATTATGAAGTAATAGATACCTCTAAGGGTGAAAAACTTGAACGCTGGGGCAAGTATATTCTTGTACGCCCGGACCCACAGGTAATATGGGACACTCCTAAAAAAGAGCGTGGCTGGAAGAATATGAACGGTCACTACCACAGAAGTTCTAAGGGTGGAGGAGAATGGGAGTTCTTTGACCTTCCACAGCAGTGGCAGATTCATTATAACAGCCCTTCATTTGAACAGGAGCTGACATTCAACTTAAAGCCATTCAGCTTCAAACACACAGGAATATTCCCTGAGCAGGCTGCTAACTGGGACTGGTTTGGAAAGATAATCTCTGATGCCAGAAAAGAACGTGGCAGTGAACCCGTAAAGGTTCTTAACCTGTTTGCTTATACAGGTGGCGCAACACTTGCATGTGCAGCCGCAGGCGCTAATGTTACACATGTAGATGCTTCTAAAGGTATAGTTGCATGGGCTAAAGAAAATGCACAGTCTTCAGGACTTATTGACAAGCCTATCCGATGGATTGTTGATGATTGTGTAAAGTTTGTAGAAAGAGAAATAAGAACAGGCAACCATTACGATGCAATTATCATGGATCCGCCTTCATATGGACGAGGTCCTAAAGGAGAAATCTGGAAAATAGAAGAAGCTATACACCCGCTTGTTAAGCTTTGTGCACAGCTTCTTTCTGATAAACCATTATTTTTCCTTATTAATTCATACACTACAGGTCTTCAGCCAGCCGTTCTTACTTATATGTTAAGCACAGAACTTAAGAGCTTTGGCGGACACTGTGATTCACAGGAAGTAGGTCTTCCTGTTTCAAGTAACGGACTTGTACTTCCATGTGGTGCTTCTGGCCGCTGGATGAAATAATTAATACACAACACCATCGAGTGACGGCGATTCTTCGCCGTCATTCACAATTCTAATAACAAGATGATTAGGCAGACATGTGATTGGCATTAAAGGCTCAGATATATAGCCCATGTTCACACACAGCTTATCCGGACAGCTTGCATCAGCAATCTTAATCTTTCCATTCTCGACAAGAATATCATTATACTCTCCATCCCCGTATTCAATCCTGAACGTGTACGGATTCTTAACATCATCTAACGAAACAGTTCTTAACAATTCATTATCTCTGTATATAAGCGGTCTTTCTGCCGTCATTCTTTCCTGATTTCATATATATAATAGAAGCCACACTTGCCACAACAAGCAGAACAATCACGGCCACCACTGTAATAACTCTTTTTTTCACAATCTCCTCCATCTGCTACATAGTATATTTTTTAGGAATATATCTGTCTGCAAAGAAGCATACAAGGCCCGTAAACAGACCTGTTATAACACCGCTTATCACAAGGAACGGCATGTACGCAAATATACCTGACAATCTGAGTATGAAAAATGCAGCAAGAATCTGGCCTGCATTGTGCGACACCGCGCCAAGTATACCTGTAAGGAATATATACTGTCCCCTAAGCAATTTATTAACAGCTGCCATCACAATAAGACATAAGAATCCACCACTTACACTATATATAAATGATACTGCCTGCCCTGTAAATATTGTAGCCAGTATAATTCTCATAGCTAACACAATCGCTGCATCACTGAATTTATACCTTTTCAATACAAAAAGTGTGACTATATTGGCAAGTCCTAATTTAACTCCTGGTATTGGAACAAGCGTAGGTATCGCTGATTCCACAACAAATATTGTCAGTGCAATTGTTGTAAGTAATGCCAGCGTTGTAAGTCTCTTAACATCAAAAGTTTTCTTCATATCTGCCTCCGCATATATATTACCTATGCATTTTAACAGACATTTCATATTAAGACAATAATTCGTTAAATTAATTCAAATTCGTGCAAAATCAGTTTGACAGTTTGTAAAAATATAGTATAATCATTTGGCTTTATAAATATACGAAAGTGAGGAAATCCTATGGTAAAAGACATGACAAATGGTTCACCTTCCAAGCATATTCTTGGATTTGCAGTTCCAATGCTGTTCGGAATGCTGTTTCAGCAGTTCTACAACCTTGTTGACACAATAATCGTTGGTAAAACTCTCGGTGTTGAAGCTCTTGCCGGAGTTGGAGCAACAGGTTCTATCAACTTCATGATAATCGGTTTCTGTATGGGAGTCTGTAACGGATTCGTGATTCCGGTTGCCCAATGCTTTGGTGCAAAGAAGCCTGCTGACCTTAGAAAATATGTATTTAACGGATATATCTGCAGTATTGTGTTTGCCATAGTGCTTACGCTTGCATCCGTAATATTCTGCCGCAGGATACTTATTATCATGAATACACCGGCAGATATTATTGACCATGCCTACAATTACATAGTAGTTATATTCATAGGAATCCCAACTGTATTCCTGTACAACATGGTGTCCGGTGTTATCCGTTCGCTTGGCGATAGTAAGACACCTGTAGTTTTCCTGGTGCTTTCTTCAATAATAAATGTTGTACTTGATTTCTTTCTTATTCTTGTATGTAAGATGGGTGTTGCCGGAGCCGGCTGGGCGACCGTAACATCACAGTTAATTTCAGGACTTACCTGCCTTGTATATATGTATAAGAAATATGACATCTTAAAAGGCGACAAATCAGAGCGGGTACTTGATAGAAGATTTATCACTAACCTGTGCATGAACGGTGTACCAATGGGACTCCAGTATTCAATAACAGCCATCGGAAGTACAATCCTTCAGGCTGCTGTCAATACACTTGGTTCAACATATGTAGCTGCAATGACTGCCGGTTCTAAGATGTTCAACTTTACCTGTTGTCCATTTGATGCACTCGGCTCAACCATGGCAACCTATGCCGGACAGAATGTTGGAGCTGCCAAGATTAAAAGACTTGGTCAGGGTGTACGCTCCGCTATGATAATCGGTTCAGTTTACAGTGTTCTTTCTCTTATTGCACTGTATTTCACTACAGATTATATTGCATTATTATTCGTTAATGCATCTGAGACAACAATTATTGCTCTTACAAGACAGTTCATCCTTGCATCTGCATGCTTCTACATTCCGCTTACAGGTGTTAACGTGGTCCGCTTCTGCATACAGGGTATGGGTTTCTCAGTATTTGCAATATCAGCAGGTATCTTAGAGATGATTGGCCGTGCATTTGCAGCCATCATACTCATTCCAAGTATTGGATTCATGGGGGCATGCCTCGCCTCACCAATCGCATGGATTGCTGCTGACGCATTTTTGTTCCCTGCATTCATACATTGTGCCAAAAAGCTTAATGCAAGGCACAATATTAAATCAAACTAATAACATGACTAAAGGGAGGACAATATTGCCCTCCCTTAATTATTCTATAATATAGACAGCCTGGCTGTGCATCGCTTCATATCTTGATTGAAATGTCTCAAGATTCCTTGTTACATTACCTTCCATAGGATCCATTATATAAACAATATTCTTATTAAGATCATATCCTGTAATTACAACACAATGTTCTGGAGACATCCATGTGTATTCTTTCCCATTAAATACAAATGTCTTAGATTCATATGGCTGTCTCATATCTATTGTATTCCATATTACTATCGGGTCACCCTGAGCAACCATACCAAGAATCTCTTTAAAATCTGTTCCGCTTATATTCTTTGCAACTGCTGACATATTATTAACCTTGAAATATTTATTAGCTGCATTAACAATTGGCTGTGACATGCATCCATAACTTGTGTTATCCCTTGGATTACCAAGAAACATTTCGTAGAAGTTGCCATTGCCTTTCTTAAGATATTCATCTGCCATAGTTGTTTTATCAACATTACATCCATAATAATTCAGTACGGAGGTTAATGATGTAATCTCGCATCCTGTTGGCAGCTCCGGATTCTGATTAAGTGATTCATAGCATTCTATTCTGTATACATCTGGTAAATCATTTACAGTCTCTTCACTTACAGAAAGCTGTTCCTCCGTCACATTACCATCGCTCTTAATTGCTGTATATTCTGCACCTACCGCTACACCTTTGCTGACATTCTGATTATTCATCTTGACTATTAATACAATTGCTACCATACATGCCAGTATAGTCATCATTACAAGGAATATTTGATTCTTCCTTTTTCCTATTCTTTTGTTTTTTCTCCTGCCATCTCTCCTACTCATCCCAATCACCATCCTAACCTTCCGTTGTAAGTCAAAGTCTCATTTATTAACTTCTATACTTATATACGAAACCTAGCATGATTTGGTCTGAATAAATCGTAAAAATTGTGCTTTATAATATTATATAAGCTTTACCACCTGACAATTATCAGTCATTCCATCCCAGAATTTATCCAGTGGTGTTCCTCTGAATTTTGCTATAATACTGCAGTTCATGGCACCATGACCAACAATCAGTATATCTTTGCCACAATTTACCTGTGGCATAACTACATTGTCTATAAACTCCCCTGTCCTTGCAAAAAGTTCTTCAAAGCTTTCTCCACCTTCAACTGTAACATACTTCTCAGGCTTCTTAAAAAGAGTATTAATTGGACAGTCATCTATAGCAAATGAATTCTCTATTCCTTCATATACTCCAAATCCCATCTCAACAAGTCTGTCATCTGTATATACAGGTACTCCTCTTCCTTTGAGAAAAATCTCGGCTGTCTCTTTTGCTCTTGCCAAAGGTGATGAATAACACTCATCAAAATGTATATCTGCATACTTTTTTCCAGCCTCTGCCGCCATCATTCTTCCCTCATCATTAAGAGGTATATCAGTTCTGCCCTGTAATTTATGACATGCATTCCAGTCCGTTTTTCCATGTCGCATTATGTATAACATGTTGTACTCCTCTTTTTATCACACTCTGGTTCTCTCATCGCTGCTCGCGCAAAAAAGGGTTTCCGATAACCTCGGAAACCCTTGAAAGAACTGTATTAATAACAATTACTCAATGATTGTAGCAACAGCACCAGAACCAACTGTTCTACCACCCTCACGGA
>ERZ827496.4464-NODE-4464-length-10820-cov-3.958662_pt1 | contig 10820 bp, 11 predicted proteins | sample MGYA00519769_ERZ827496 | MGnify/ENA primary metagenome ERZ827496 (study PRJEB31778, sample SAMEA3449327) | human gut metagenome | biome: human gut; feature: human-associated habitat; material: faeces | place: United Kingdom | collected 2010/2012 ...
CCTTCTGATAAACTGCGGAGCAGTTATTTGGTTATGAGCAAGTAGCGAAGCGGATGTTATCATCCGTCTGACTAAGGAGATATTATGGAAGAATTTGGAAAGCTGGAAGAACGTGTCGTTCTTGTAGGAGTTCAGACTGGAGACAATGACAATGTAGAAGAATCTCTGGATGAGCTTGAGGAGCTTGCATCCACTGCGGGAGCTGTTACGGTTGGAAAGATTATACAGAACCGTGAGGCGGTACATCCGGGAACTTATATTGGAAAAGGTTAGATCGAAGAGGTCCGTGCACTGGTGTATGCTATGGATGCTACGGGCATTATCTGTGATGATGAACTCTCTCCGGCACAGTTAAATAATCTGGAGCGGGAACTGGACTGTAAGGTCATGGACAGAACGTTGTTGATTCTGGACATTTTTGCGGCGCGTGCAATTACCAGTGAGGGTAAGATACAGGTGGAACTTGCCCAGCTTCGTTACAGAGCCGCACGTCTGGTAGGATTAAGAGAATCTTTGTCTCGTCTGGGTGGTGGAATTGGAACCAGAGGTCCGGGTGAGAAGAAACTGGAGACTGACAGACGTTTGATCCGAACAAGGATTTCTGCGCTGAAGCAGGAATTATTGCAGGTTGAGAAACACAGAGAACTGATCCGCTCAAGCCGTGCCAGAGGAAATATGAAGACTGCGGCGATCGTAGGCTATACAAATGCAGGAAAGTCCACTTTGTTAAATAAGCTGACAGGTTCAGATGTTCTGTCAGAGGATAAATTATTTGCAACGCTGGATCCGACCACCCGTCTGCTGAATCTGGATGACGGGCAGCAGATTCTGCTGACAGATACAGTAGGATTTATTCATAAGCTGCCGCATCATCTGGTAGAAGCATTTAAGAGTACACTGGAAGAAGCAAAATATGCGGATTATATCATTCATGTTGTAGATTGTTCCAATACTCAGGCTGAAATGCAGATGCATGTCGTATACGAGACACTGCGGGAACTGGGGGTGATGGGTAAGAAGATCATTACACTTTTTAATAAACAGGATGCTCCGGGTGCTGCAGTGCTGAGAGATTTTAAAGCGGACTATACACTGAAGATATCTGCAAAAACAGGAGAAGGACTGGAAGATCTGAATGATTTGCTGGAGAAACTTCTGGCTGATGAGCAGATCTATGTGGAACGTCTTTTTCCGTACCAGGAAGCTGGAAAAATTCAGCTTATTCGAGAGTACGGACAGTTGATCTCAGAAGAATATACAGACACAGGCATTGCTGTAAAAGCAAGAGTGCCTAAGGAAATCTATCCAAAAGTTGTATAAAAGCGGTAGCTTGTCATGAAGTGAACAGCACTGTGAATGTTTGCAAAACTGTACGAAAATAAGAACATATGTTTACTTCTGAAGAAATATATGTTATTATATGAATATAAAAAATTCTGATAAGCAGATTTTGTTGAAAAAATATTTTTGAGCTAAAACACCATATATTGTGCCTTTTACTGAAAACGGGAACATTATATGGTGTTTTTCTGTGTTGACGAAAGAGAGATACTCTGATACAATAGACCTACAGCGTTTACCGGGAGCGGAGCAAACGGTAAACAACAGTGTCCTTGACAGGGCACACGAACAAGAGAAGATGGGGGCATTAATTATGTTTCAGGTTGTAAAACGTGACGGTGAAATGGACGAATTCAGAATTGGCAAGATCACAGCTGCGATCCATAAAGCCTTTGATGCAAAAGAAAAAAATTACAGCGAAGAGATGATTGATCTTCTGGGACTTCGTGTTACTTCTGATTTTCAGAAGAAGATTGCGGACAATAAAATTACAGTAGAAGAGATCCAGGACAGTGTAGAGAACGTACTGATCCAGGCTGGCTATGCAGACGTAGCCAAGGCATATATCCTTTACCGCAAGCAGAGAGAAAAAGTACGCAACATGAAATCTACGATTCTTGATTATAAAGAAATTGTTAACAGTTACGTAAAGGTTGAAGATTGGCGTGTAAAAGAGAATTCTACAGTTACCTATTCTGTTGGCGGTCTGATCTTAAGCAACTCCGGTGCAGTCACTGCAAACTACTGGCTGTCCGAAATTTATGATAATGAAATTGCAGATGCACACAGAAATGCAGATATTCATATTCATGATCTTTCTATGCTGACAGGATACTGTGCAGGATGGTCATTAAAGCAGCTGATACAGGAAGGACTTGGTGGTATTGAGGGTAAGATCACATCTTCACCTGCAAAGCATCTGAGTGTACTCTGTAATCAGATGGTAAACTTCCTCGGAATCATGCAGAATGAATGGGCAGGTGCGCAGGCGTTCTCCTCTTTTGACACATATCTGGCGCCTTTTGTCAAAGCAGACAACTTAAGCTATCCTGAAGTAAAGAAATGCATTGAATCATTTATCTATGGAGTAAATACTCCGAGCAGATGGGGAACACAGGCACCGTTCTCAAATATCACACTCGACTGGACGGTACCGGATGATCTTGCAGAGCTTCCTGCTATCGTAGGCGGCAAGAATATGGACTTTAAATACAAAGATTGTAAGAAAGAGATGGATATGATCAACAAGGCATTCATCGAAACTATGATTGAGGGAGATGCCAATGGACGTGGATTCCAGTATCCGATTCCGACGTATTCCATTACAAAAGAGTTTGACTGGTCTGATACGGAGAATAACCGTCTGCTTTTTGAGATGACATCTAAATATGGAACTCCGTATTTCTCAAACTATATTAACAGTGATATGAAACCAAGTGATATCCGAAGTATGTGCTGCCGTCTGCGCCTGGACTTAAGAGAACTGCGCAAGAAGAGCGGTGGGTTCTTTGGATCAGGCGAGAGTACAGGATCTGTAGGTGTAGTAACGATTAATATGCCGCGTATTGCATACCTTTCCAAGACACCGGAAGAATTTTACAATCGTCTGGACCGTATGATGGACATTTCTGCCCGTTCTCTTCATATTAAGAGAGAAGTTATTGGCAAATTGCTGGACGAGGGATTATATCCTTATACTAAGAGATACCTGGGAAGCTTTTCCAATCATTTCTCTACCATCGGTCTGGTGGGAATGAATGAGGTTGGCCTGAATGCGCGCTGGTTAGGCGGAGATATGTCTGACGAGAATACTCAGAAGTTTACCAAAGAGGTTCTGATTCATATGAGAGAGCGTCTTTCTGATTATCAGGTTAAATATGAGGGTGAGCTTTTTAATCTGGAGGCAACTCCTGCAGAGTCCACTGCATACCGTCTGGCAAAACATGACAGAAAACGCTGGCCGGATATCAAAACTGCAGGAAAGAAAGGAGATACTCCTTACTATACAAATAGTTCTCATCTTCCGGTTGAATACACAACAGATATTTTTGATGCACTTGATATTCAGGATGACCTGCAGACATTGTACACTTCAGGTACTGTATTCCATGCATTTATCGGTGAGAAGCTTCCGGACTGGAAGGCAGCAGCAGCCCTGGTCCGCAAGATTGCGGAGAATTATAAACTGCCGTATTATACCATTTCACCTACATATTCTGTATGTAAGGAACATGGATATATCAGCGGCGAGCACTTTACCTGTCCGAAATGTGGTAAGAAAGCAGAAGTTTACAGCCGTATCACGGGATATTACAGACCTGTTCAGAACTGGAATGATGGCAAAGCACAGGAGTACAAGAACCGTACACTTTACGATGTAATGCACTCAGATATTAAGAAAATGCAGCCTGTTCATACCAGTGTGGTCACTATGACTAAGGATGATGTAAAGATTGAGCCGGTAACCTCCCACAAGTATCTGTTTACAACCAGCACATGCCCGAATTGCAAAATGGCAAAGAAGATGCTGGAAGGCGAGGAACTGGAGATTATCGATGCAGAGAAGAATCCGGAGATGGCCAAGGAATTTGGAATTATGCAGGCACCGACTCTGGTCATTACAGATGGTGAGCATATGACGAAGTATGTAAATGCGTCTAATATTCAGAAATATGTGGATGAAGAAATGTAAATAAAAAAGATAATGTGGAATAAACGCCGGGAGATTTTCCGGCGTTTGTTTTGTAATGTTACAATGACATAAAAAGCACTTTGCGCGTTACTGAGAACGGAGTGAAAAGTAACCTTTGTGCAGATGATAAAAGACCGCATGAAAGGGGATTTTCATTTATTCTATAAGATGTTATAATAAATACAGAGTGTTTCAGGGATGATAATAAATGTCTGAACAGTAGTGTTTTATAGCAAAAAAGATTTTTGGAGGATAAAAGAGATGGTGAAACAGAATATCGTATTTGTGGAAAATAAAGCAGGAAGCCTGAAGAGAGTAACAGGAATGCTTGCAGATAATGATATTAACATTTATGGTTTTGCATGCTTTGATGCACCGGAATTTGCAATTTTCCGTATGATCTGCAATGATCCGGATAAAGCAGAGATTATTTTAAATAAGAGTGGATACATGAACCGTATCACACAGGCAATCGTAGTAGATATGAAAGATCAGGTTGGTGGTCTGGATGAATTGCTGAAGATTATGGCAGACAGCAATGTAAGTCTCGATTATATTTATACCTCATTCCACAGAAAAGATCTCAGACCTGTAGTGATTCTGCATTCTGAAGATATCGCGGTGACAGAGAGCGTACTTAAAAATAATGGATTTAAGGTGTTCTCAACAGCAGATGAACTGGAGAAATAATAAATGTACAGAATACTCATTGTAGAGGACGATGAGATAATCGCAGGACTTGTGAAGAAGCATCTGGAATCCTGGGGATATCAGGTTGATCTGATTTCTGATTTTTCTCAGGTACTGGCGGAATTTGTCCGGAAAGATCCGCAACTGGTACTTTTGGATCTGAAACTGCCATTTTTTAATGGATTCCACTGGTGTGAAGAAATTCGTAAAATTTCACAGGTTCCTGTGATTTTTCTGTCTTCTGCGGCGGATAATATGAACATGGTCATGGCCATGAGCAGAGGAGCGGATGATTTTATTGCCAAGCCGTTCGATCTGGAAGTTCTGGCTGCAAAGGTACAGGCAATCCTGAGGAGAACGTATTCTTTCGGAAATACTTCCAATCTGATGGAATATAAAGGAACGGTTTTGAATCTGGGAAACGGGACCCTGACAGTGGGAGAACAGAAGCTGGAGCTTACCAAGAACGAGCTGAAGATTCTGCAGATCCTTTATGAACATCGAGGACAGGTAGTGTCCAGAGATGCGATCATGACCAGGCTGTGGGAGAGCGACAGCTTTGTGGATGATAATACACTGACTGTCAACGTGACCAGACTGCGTAAAAAAATTGAGGGTGCGGGGTTGAAAGGGTTCATTCTTACGAAGAAAGGAATGGGATATATGGTATGAAAAAACATGCAGGTACCCTGTTCAGATATACAAGAAAAATACGCGGAACATTGTTTTTTGCAGGAGTCTGTGCCGGAATCATGGCTGTTGTATTTAATATGTATGGACTTCCTTCTGAGCCGATGCTTTATGGGGCGGTTCTTTGCGTGGCGGCAGGAATCGTCTTTTTTTTGTACGGATATGTTAGATATTTAAATAAAGTGAAAGTTTTGGAACAGATTCGAGATAGTCTGCCGACAGGTTTGGAAAAAATACCCGAAGATTCAGATTATGCTGAAAAAATTTACAAAGAGATCATATGGGAATTGAATCAGCAGAGAATGGATGCTGAGAATGCAAAGTCCAGATTTTATGGAGAACTGACAGATTATTATACGATGTGGGTGCATCAGATAAAAACACCGATTTTTGCTATGAAGCTGTTATTACAGGAGAAACAGGGGGAGAATCAGGCAGAACTTGCAGAATTGCTTAAGATCGAACAATATGTGGAGATGGTCATGGGATATCTGCGGACAGAGGACATTTCTTCGGATATGAAATTTGAGAGATATGGGCTGGACGGAATTATCAGAGAGCAGATTCACAAATATGCGGGTACTTTTGTAAGCAAGAAGCTGGGACTTGAGTATAGTGGGGTAAATGTACAGGTTCTTACAGACAAAAAGTGGCTGGGATTTGTAATTGGACAGGTATTGTCGAATGCACTGAAGTATACCAAGAGAGGCAGAATTCGGATATATATGTCAGAGAGCAGGTATTGTATACTGGTAATCGAGGATACAGGCATAGGAATCAGTGAACAGGATCTGCCGAGAGTGTTTGAGAAAGGGTTTACGGGGGATAATGGCAGAGAGGATTATCATTCTACAGGGATTGGATTGTATCTGTGCAATAAGATTATGAAGAAACTGGGACATGAAATTTATATGGAGTCCTCACAGGGAGAAGGAACCAGAGTTTATCTGAAACTGGCACAGGAGGAACTGGAGATATTTTAGAATGCTAATTCTATAAATTCGCGCGTCATGTCTCTGATTTTCTGTAAACTTCGTTCACAAAAAATATCTTGCGGGATATATCCTGTAAACAGTAACCATATTTTCCTATATTCATATAGGAAATAAAAATATATCTTGACTAACTAACTAGGAATACTATATAATGTGAATGAATAATAGGATAAGTTTTTTAACCAAATCAAGTAAGTCCCCTGCTTCAATTGCGAAAAGCAATAAGCAGTGGGTGGGGACTTGCTTGTATCAGGAGGCGTGCAAGCGCCTTCTGATAAACTGCGGAGCAGTTATTTGGTTATGAGCAAGTAGCGAAGCGGATTGCGAATATCCGATTGACTAGAGGGCATAGTCGGAGGCACAGGCGGGTATACTGTTTGGGATTCCGGTACAGATGCTCAGGGAATATGAAATCAGGAGGGTTTTGATATGCAGATTTCAACAAAAGGAAGATATGCGTTAAGATTAATGCTTGATCTTGCCGTACACAACACCGGCGAGCTGGTCAAGATTAAAGATATAGCTGCAAGACAGGATATTTCCGAGAAATATCTGGAGCAGATTATTTCATCATTAAAGAAAGCCGGATATGTAAAGAGCTTAAGAGGTGCACAGGGTGGTTATATGCTTGCCAGAGAACCGAAAACTTACACAGTAGGTACGATTCTGAGACTGACTGAAGGCAGTATGAAACCAGTAGCCTGTCTGGAAGACGATCCGAATCTCTGCACCAGGGCCGGAGAGTGTGTAACACTTCGTCTGTGGAAGATGTTAGACGAGGCAATTGAGGGTGTATTGAATAAAGTTACATTACAGGATTTAAAAGACTGGTATGAGCAGATGGGAAACGATTATGTAATCTGATAAGCTGTGAGGCAGTTATTTTATGAGCGAGCAGTAAAGCGGATGACTTTTATTTGTCTTATCATTAAAAATATTACGCTGGATAACAGGTGTGTTATCCGGCGTTTTTTCATGTCATAGAAAATTACTTCGTACTGTTCCGATGATACAGGAAATTTTTGATTTTACCCCTTGACAACAGCGGATTTATATCATATTATGTATATAACATATAATTCATATATATTTAGTATGAAATAAGGAGGGCGAACTCATGGGAAAAATTTATAAGAATGCAGCAGAACTCGTTGGAAATACACCTCTTCTTGAGGTTGGAAATATTGAGAAAAATCTTGGACTGGAAGCTAAAATACTTGTTAAGCTTGAGTATTTTAATCCGGCAGGAAGTGCCAAGGACCTGCCCTATCTACCTCGTCGTCTTCAAGTGCTTCTGCCTTCACCTGATATACATATCCTTCTGCAGTAATTATCGAACCTACATCCGGAAACACAGGAATCGGTCTTGCTTCTCTTGCAGCAATCAAAGGATACAAGGTAATCCTTACTATGCCTGAGACAATGAGTGTTGAGAGAAGAAATATTCTCAAAGCATATGGCGCAGAAATCGTGCTTACAGACGGAAGTAAAGGTATGAACGGAGCGATTGCCAAAGCTAATGAGCTGGCAGCAGAATATGAGAACAGCTTTATACCGGGACAGTTTGAGAATCCGGCTAACCCGGAAATTCACAGAAAAACTACAGGACCTGAAATCTGGAATGATACAGACGGACAGGTAGATATTTTTGTTGCAGGTGTTGGTACAGGCGGAACAATCACCGGTGTCGGTGAATATCTGAAATCACAGAAACCGGATGTACAGGTAGTAGCTGTAGAACCTGCAACTTCCCCGGTACTTTCTCAGGGAAAGAGCGGCCCGCATAAGATTCAGGGTATTGGAGCAGGATTTGTTCCTAAGGCATTAAATACAGAAGTATATAATGAAGTAATTCCTGTAGAGAACGAAGATGCGTTTGCAACAGGCAAACTCATTGCAAAACATGAAGGAATTCTTGTTGGTATTTCTTCCGGTGCAGCACTTTATGCAGCAATTGAACTGGCTAAGAGACCTGAAAACAAAGGTAAGACAATCGTAGCACTTCTTCCGGATTCCGGAGATCGTTACTATTCTACACCATTATTTGTATAAAACATATTACTGAGAATAGAGTGAAAAACACAAAACATTGGTGTGATATAAAAAAAGCCCTGAAAAGGGCTTTTTTTACGTTACCTAGATGTGATAGAATAGCTATGTTATTTCTAAGAGTAAGCTCTCTATAAGAATTGGGAAATAACTTTTGATAATGTTTTTTGAGAATAACTTTTGATCAGATAAACTGTGCCGCAGTTGTCTGGTTATGAACAAGTAGCAGAATGGATGATTTTATCTGTTTTGCTGATTTATTAAGATAGGATGGAATAAAAAATGAAGAAAGCTATTATTGCAATGAGTGGCGGAGTAGACAGCTCTGTAGCAGCTCTGCTGACAAAGGAATCCGGTGACGAGTGCATCGGTGCTACTATGAAACTGTTTCACAATGAAGATGTTGGAATTAAAAGAGAGAAGACTTGCTGTTCTCTGGATGATGTAGAAGATGCCAGAAGTGTCTGCTACAGAATGGGAATTAAATATTATGTTTTTAATTTCTCTGAGAGATTCAAGGAGGATGTTATGGATCGCTTTGTAGATGCCTATGAGCATGGCTGCACACCGAATCCATGTATTGACTGTAACCGTTATCTGAAATTCGACAAGATGTTTCAGAGAATGCGTGAGCTGGAGTACGACTATATCGTAACAGGACATTATGCACGCGTGGAATATGATGAAGAAAGAGGTCGTTACTTATTAAAGAAGGCAGTAGATGATACCAAGGATCAGAGTTATGTTTTATATATGCTCACACAGGAACAGCTTGCACATATTTCTCTGCCTCTGGGCGGGCTGCGTAAGACTGAAGTTCGTGAGATCGCAGAAGAGCACGGTTTTGTCAATGCCAGAAAGCATGACAGCCAGGATATCTGTTTTGTGCCTGACGGAGACTATGCAAAGTTCATTGAGCAGTACACAGGACGCAAATCCAAACCTGGAGAATTTGTAGACATGAATGGGAATGTTCTTGGTAAACATAAGGGAATCATTCACTATACGCTTGGTCAGAGACGCGGCCTGGGAATTCCGGCAGCGGCCAGATTGTATGTCTGTGATATTTCTCCGAAAACCAATCAGGTGGTTCTGGGAAGCAACGAGGATCTTTTCCATACCGAACTGACAGCAACGAAAGTAAATCTGATTTCCTGCGAATCTCTCAAAGAGCCAATGAGACTGAAGGCAAAGATCCGTTATCGTCATCCGGAGCAGGATGCAGTGGCATGGCAGACAGAGGATGGAGTTCTGCATGTACGTTTTGACAAACCGCAAAGAGCGATCACAAGAGGACAGGCAGTTGTTCTTTATGATGGAGATATCGTAGTTGGTGGCGGTGTGATCGAAAGTTGTATTAAATAAAGATAAAGGTAAAGTCAGGGACAGAAGTTTGCTTGTCCCTGATTTTATATTGTTAGGGCGGGGCCCTGTTTGCCATTGTGGAGTTTTTCGCTGATTCGAAAAACGGAACTTTGGAAAACGAATAAACCACCTGCTATGCAGGTGAGTCAACATTGCTTAAGCTTACAGTAAAAAACCTCCCGTGGTAAAATGCATGTAGGTTCGCCAACCGCATGTAAAAGACCAAAGGAGGTTGTCACATGGACACAAATAGTTTAGCACATTCAAAATGGAATTGTAAATATCATATAGTATTTGCACCGAAGTATCGTAGAAAAGTAGCATATGGAAAATTAAAACAGGATATAGCGAATATTTTAAGTATGCTGTGTAAACGAAGAGGCGTGCATATTGTAGAGGCAGAGGTTTGCCCCGATCATATTCATATGTTAGTGGAAATTCCGCCAAATGTTAGTGTATCAAGTTTTGTAGGGTATTTAAAAGGAAAAAGTACATTAATAATTTTTGAAAGACATGCAAATTTGAAATACAAATATGGTAATAGGCATTTCTGGTGCAGAGGATACTATGTGGATACTGTAGGGAAAAATGCAAAGAAAATACAAGAGTATATTCAAAATCAATTAAAAGAAGATTTGGAATATGATCAAATGACCTTAAAGGAGTATATTGACCCGTTCACGGGTGAGCCAGTAAAACAAAACAGGTAGTGCGAGTTCTTTAGAACTCCGTAGATAAATGATGTTGCAGTTGGCGGACCTTTTCGATGAGTCTTTAGACTCCAGTGCCGGTAACATGCCCTTCTAGGGCAGAACAAACCACCGGCTTAGCCGGTGGTTGTGATTCACGAATTGCTCTGTTGTGGAATGGTTTGTGTAATTTTGTAATTCTGAATTATAAACATATAGTTATTAACTATTAGAAGCTATAGAATTCTAAGATAAGGTTATTGAGAAAAGGCTTTCTTTTTCCTATTGACATACTAGGAATGGAGTGAT
>ERZ827496.4472-NODE-4472-length-10793-cov-4.363382_pt1 | contig 10793 bp, 10 predicted proteins | sample MGYA00519769_ERZ827496 | MGnify/ENA primary metagenome ERZ827496 (study PRJEB31778, sample SAMEA3449327) | human gut metagenome | biome: human gut; feature: human-associated habitat; material: faeces | place: United Kingdom | collected 2010/2012 ...
AGGAGCATGGTGCCTATGTGAACACCGCCACCATTGAGACGGCGGGCACGGCCTTTGAGCAGGTGGAGTATGCGGATTTGGACGGCGCCGGCGGTGTAGAGTTGGTGGTGGGCCGGCAGGTGAGCAACGAGGTGGTTCACGCCCTGTCCGCCTACACGTTCTCCCAGGGCACGCCAGAGACCCTACTGACGGCTAACTACAGCCGTTTCCTCACGGTGGACCTGGATCGATGGCGCTGACAAAATAGCTGTCCACAATGTTGTAAAGCGCCTGAATCAGCATCGAGAACATTGCCGGCAGCGCCATCGTCAAAATCAGCGGCAGCATCTTCGCAGAGCCCATGCGGTTGTTTGCCGGGTCCTCAAGCTTTACCGTTTTTTCCGCCATAAAATCAAACTTCCTTTCTTTTTTGTAAATTCTTTTGCAAATTTCTACGCTCCAAACGCGGTTTTTTCGCATGAAAAGACTTCGCCGCAAGCACGGCGAAGTACGCTGTTTAAAGCCTTTAGTTTTCATTTTGTCCGACCGTTATCCTGTTCAACAGTCTAAAATCGAACTGATACAGTATAACACACTTTATTTTCCGCCGCAACACTTCGCATAAAAACGCGCATTTTCACCAATTCCGCGCCCCAAAACAAGCCCTATCGTCACAGAATATTCACCTTTTGTTCTTGCATTCGACGCAATAAATCGGTACAATAAATACAAACTGGTCATACTCTGCACAAACAGGGGATTTCCGGGAGGAAACGGGTTCGCTTTTCGCCCCGCAATATTGAAATAAGGAAGGTAGAAATTTATGGCATCCGGCAAAATCATGATCGTAGACGACGATAGAAATATCTGTGAGCTTTTAAGATTGTATATTGAAAAGGAAGGCTTTGAAACAGCCATTGCAAACGACGGCAAGGCGGCCGTGCAAATGTTTGATTCCGTCAACCCGGACCTCATGCTGCTCGACATCATGCTCCCCGGCGAGGACGGGATAACCATCCTGAAAAAGCTGCGCGAGAACTCCGCTACCGCAGATATACCCGTAATAATGGCGACGGCAAAGGGGACCGAGTATGACAAGGTGATAGGGCTCGATCTCGGCGCTGACGATTATCTTGCAAAGCCCTTCGGCATGATGGAGATGGTCTCCCGCGTCCGTGCCGTGCTGCGCCGCAGCGCTCCGCACAGCAGCGGTGTTCTTACCGTCGGACCGATAGCACTTGATGGTGTGCGTCATCGCGTTACGGTCGGCGGCAATGAGGTAACGCTGACGCTCAAGGAGTTTGAGCTGCTGCGGCTCTTTGCGGAAAATAAGGGTGTTGTATTTACCCGCGATCAGCTGCTTGCGCACATATGGGGTGTTGACTACATCGGCGAGACGCGTACGGTGGATGTGCATATCGGAACGCTGCGCACAAAGCTCGGCGATGCCGGAGAGCTTATTGAAACGGTGCGCGGCGTCGGGTACAGAATGGAGGAGAGGTAATGACGAGCCGCATTTTCCGTTCGATAAGCTCGGTCGCTATAGCGGTATTTCTCGCTTCGCTTGTGCTGATAATGGGTGTGCTGTACGATTATTTTTCGGGTACACAGATGACACGGCTGCGCTCGGAGACCGAGCTTGTGGCAGATGCCGTTGAGATATCCGGTGCCGATTATCTCCGCTCGCTCGATGCTACCGACGACGATCTGCGAATAACGTGGATACAGCCGGACGGCAGCGTGACCTACGATAACAAGGCAGATACCAATGGAATGGAGAACCATCTCGAGCGCGAGGAGATAAAGGCTGCGCTCGAGAGCGGCGAGGGCGAGAGCTCGCGCTATTCTACAACGCTCACCGAGCGTCAGCTATACTGCGCGCGCCGCCTCGGAGACGGCTCGGTGCTCCGCCTGTCCGCATCGCATCTCAGCTGGTGGGTGCTTATTCTGTCTATGATATCGCCGATACTCACGGTATTCGGCATTGCGCTTGCGCTCTCGCTGCTGCTCGCATATCGGCTGTCCCGCCGCATCGTGCGTCCGCTCAACGAGCTTGACCTTGAGCATCCCGAGCCGGGCAGCTATTACGAGGAGCTTTCTCCGCTCGTCGACCGCATTATCGGTCAGAAGAATCAGCTGCGCATACAAAAGGCGGAGCTTGACCGAAAGACAAAAGAATTCGATACCGCGACCCGCAATATGAGCGAGGGTATAGTCCTGCTCAGCGATAGCGGCGCCGTACTCAGTATCAACGACTCGGCGCTTCGTCTGCTCGGCATCAGCAGCTATTGCATAGGCAAGGACCTGCTGCTCTTCAGCGACAGCGGGGAGCTGCGCGAGCTGATAGCGACCGCGCAGAACGGCGGACACTGTGAGCGCATAATCGAACTTGACGGCGGCAGCTATCAGCTGTGCGCAAGCCCGATAATGTCGGGCAGCACGGTCTCGGGCATAGCGCTCATTATATTCGATATCACCGAAAAGGAGCGGGCGGAGCAGACGCGGCGCGAGTTTACCGCCAATGTTTCGCACGAGCTGAAAACACCGCTCCAGAACATATCCGGCTGTGCCGAGTTGCTCTCGAGCGGAATGGTGAAGCCGGAGGACGTGCCGCGCTTCTCCGAGCGCATCAGTGCGGAGTCCCGGCGGATGATAGCGCTTGTCGAGGATATAATCAAGCTCTCGCATCTCGACGAGGGCGCGGGTGATATGCAGTGGCAGAATGCCGATCTCGGCGAGCTTGCCGCAGCTGCGGTGCGTACGATAGAGCCTGCGGCTGAGCGCGCGGGCGTAACGCTCGAGTCGAATATGAGCGGGCTGCAGACACGGACGGTGTATACCGTGCCTCCGCTCGTTTCTGCGGTGCTGTATAATCTGCTTGACAATGCCGTAAAGTACAATCATCCCGGCGGTACGGTCAGGCTTACGCTGCGCGACGACGGGGACTGTACGGTGCTCTCGGTCGCCGATACCGGGATTGGAATTCCTACCGAGGCGCGCGAGAGGGTGTTTGAACGCTTCTACCGTGTGGATAAGAGCCGCTCAAAGGAGGTCGGAGGCACCGGTCTCGGCCTCTCAATAGTTAAGCACGCAGCTGCCGTTCTCGGCGCTGCCGTCTCGCTCGAGAGTACACTTGGGGAGGGGACGACCGTTACCGTGCGTCTGCCGCATCACACTCCCTCTCAGGCAGAACAGGGCTGAGCCGAGCCTTCGGATAATGTCGACCGCCGGTATAGACGGTATATACAAGGGTTATAAAAAGAAATCGAAAAAAACGGGCTGTGCAGGTGAAATATCTTCACCCGTACAGCCCGTTTTGCTGTCCCTTTGATTGCCTTTCGCCGCTTGAAAACGGCTCGGAGAGGCAAGGGGGTAGCAGCCCGGAGTACTTATATTTTTCGATAGTAATAGCTATCGGATCGACCGATACTACATCCTGCTATTCTGATGTTGCTTATGCCGTTTACGTTTATGTATGAAGCATACTAAACCGACGAAATCAACAAATGCAGCATTTTTCAATCAATAAACACAGCTATCTCTATGATGTCGCTGCCGTCTGCAAGATCCTTGATCTCTGCGCCTTCGTCAGCTTTAGTTTCGGGTTTATTCTTTAGATCAGCTTCGATATAGTAGCAGAATTTGACAAGCGGACGTCCGTCGTATTCAAGATATTCCGTTCTTTCTATTCTGCTTGTCTTAAGAATATAACCGGCATTGTCGAGTATCTCGGCGAGCTTTTCGTTTGCGACCTTGAATGCATCGGAAACTATTGCCTTGTCAAAGGCTTCGCCTGCCGCTTTGCAATATGAGGGTGAAAGTGTAAGGTTTGTTATTATTCCGCCGGCGGACAGACTGAAGCCGAATCTGCCGAAGGTAAGACCGTTGCTGTCGCAGTGCTCGGTAACGGTTATAATAGCGTTATCTGCGTTTATACGGCTGATATCGTAATTATTGTAGCCGCTTATATCATAAGAGGATTCAAACAAATTCTTAATTGCCGCTTTTATATCATCATCTTCAAACCTTTCGATGGATACCGGAATAGGCAATGAGACCCGGCTGACGGCTTGAGTCTTTCTGTCAACATATATCAGATCGCCTCCCTCTCTGCTCTTGATCCTATCAAACGCCGCTTTATCAAATCCGCGCTTTGTAAGCTCATCCTTGTTGGCTTCAAAGAATGCATCCATATCCTCGACGCGGTATATGTCATAGCCGTACTCGCTGTGCTTATCTGTCACAGATCGGTCGTACTTGACCTTTACGGTCAGACCGTATACCTTCAGCTCCGATACATTCTCGAGCTCCTTGTCGGTGAAATCCTCACAATCTCCTCTCAGATAGAACTTACAGTCGGATCCGACGGTCATATTGCCGTACAGCGATTGCTCCGAGCGTGTCTGTTCTGCGGTGAATCTTGTCGGCTCGTAGTTGGCTATGAATTTCATCAGGTTGACAATGTCCTTTACGTCGACATCGCCGTCCTGATTGACATCATATCTTTGAGCGACCGTTCCAAGCGCTCCGGAGACAACCGCTCCGAGAGCGATAGCTGCACCTGCGACAGCACCGACTGCGGTGTAAATCATTTTTTTCATGGAAATTTTCACTCCTTGAAGTATTTTATTATCTGCTGACGGACGGTGTCTCCAACCAGCAAGATGGCAATATAATTTCTCTGCATACCCTATTGTCGGCGACGGCTGCTATGCTTGCAGTGTATGTATTCTGCGGAGAATAGAGGATTTACAGCCGAAAACCGCACAACAATGCGGGATGCCAACGGCAATTCTGAATGGGAAATATTTACAGGTATTGCTTGCCCCGTATGTATAGACCGCCTTGCTTCCGGGAATATGTATATCAAATCATAATTCTTGAAAAACAGGCAAAAACAAGCGCAAATTAACGGGCAGTGTATAAATCAACAAATCAGAAAAACATCAATACAACGGGAATATCGGCGATTATGCCAATCAATACCATGTGTAATCATATGCTCAAAGAATGTATCTGCGATGACGGAAGTATTAACAAATGGTAAAATACGAGCTAAATGCATAGAAATGATTCAGCAAAAACTACAATACAATGTATTATTTGCTATAATTCGACAGATTACGACGAATAACGGTTGAGACATAGCATGCTTGCATCAACACTTTGACGAGAAAACTTTGCCGTATGATCAACAGAATGCGAGCGGATGTTCACTTAAAAACAGCAATTAAGGAAATTTATAAATAATATATTAATATATCGGCGCTGCATGTGACAACCATCAAAGAATCAACAATGACGACAAGCCGTAATATAGTGTCAAAAGAAAACCTCCCGCAACGAAATCAAATTTCGTTGTAGGAGGTTAATTTGCAGCTTTGGTATAGGTCGGAATAAAATCCGGTGTCAATCGTGTCGAATTCTTATATTTCGCCGGACAGAACATCGAGATAGAGCTGCTCCATTCGCCTGCCGAAGGTCTCGGCACCGAAGCCCTCTGCATTTTCGAGCGAATGAAGCTGCATATTATGTGCAAGCTCGCGGTCGTCGAGGATGTGCATGACCCCACGTACAAATTCTGTCTCGGTCTCGTACTGATAGCCGTTTTTCCCGTTGTCTAAAACGCCGACGAGGCAATCGTCGCGGCGGCAGACGAGCGGCAGCCCGCTCGACAGGGCCTCAACGTAGGTCAGCCCCTGCGATTCGCTTGTTGATGCACAGACGAAGATATCTCCGGTCTGATAGTATTTGTAGACCTCGTAGCGGTCTATCATTCCCGCAAATACGACGTTTTTCTCCACGCCCGCCTCGCGCACATGCTTTTCAAGCTCAGAGCGGTGCGGACCGTCTCCGACTATCAGCAGCTTTACCTCGGGATCGGCGCGCAGCAGCGCCGGCATATAGGAGACTATCTCGTCGAGGTTCTTTTCCGCAGCGAGACGGCAGACCGAAACGAGTGTTTTTCCGGGAGTAAGACCGTATTTTGCGAGAAGCTGCTCTTTCTCCTCATGGCTGATGCGCCGTGAGAAGCGATCGAGCTCAATACCTGTCGGAATGACCGTTATCGGGCAGCTGACCTTGTAGCCCTGCTCGGTTTTGCGGAGCTTGTCAGACGGAACGACAAGCGCGTTTGCGGGGTTATAATAGCGGTTGCTGAGCCGACGGATAATGTATTTTCCTATCCGCTTGCTCGGGCAGAAATAGCCGATATAATCCTCATATACAGTATGGCAGGTGACGACGAACGGTATGCCGAGCTCGCGTATCACCCTCGTTGCGAGCTTGCGGGTGGAGAACTCGGTCTGAACGTGAACTATATCGGGCTTCCATGCGATTATTTTATTGATGAGAGGACCTTTTCTGCGCAGGCTCATACGTGCGTCCGGGTATACCGGAACGTGAAATGAAGAGATGAAAAAATCTCCGTTTTTCTCAAATGAGCGGTAGGTCGGCGAAAGCGCGAGTATGCGCACCTCGTGACCGAGTCTGCGCAGCTCGTCGCGCAGCAGAACGACCGAGCTCGTCACACCGCTGACCTGGTATTCGTATTGATCTGTCGAGATAAGTATCTTCATAGCGTATCCGTCCGTTTTTATCGGTATAGGTATTGCTGTTCAACTAAACAGTATACCCCGCAAAGATTAACATTCCTTTTACCTGCGGTAAAATTTTGCAAAAATCGGTGTAAGATCACCGCAGACGGCATTTATATCTCGTAGTCGAAGCAGCTGCGAGCGGCGGTGAACGGACGAACATATGTGTTCGCTGCCGCAACATGCGCGGGATGAACAGAGTAGCCGCGCAGCGCCTCGGGCGTTGTAAAGGTCGTGTCGAGCATCATGTCGACATTCGACGACGGGAGCGATTCGATGTTTACCGTAACGGCGCTCAGCCCCTCTATCTTGCCGAGCAGTCCCTCGAGCGCCTGCTTTGCCTCTGCCTTGACCTTCTGCTTCTCCTCTGCGGTAAGATCCTCTCTGAGCTTCCAAAGTATTATGTGCTTTGTCATGATTTTTCTCCTTTGATTACTTATAAAAATATATCTATCAAACTTGCCGAAATTAAATTATTTGATTTTCTGTCAGAATTGACACTACTTTGTCATACTTTTTGTTCCTATAAGATATTTCTATCAGTTTAATATTATGAGAATCTGCGTAAGCTCTCTTTTTTTTGTCGTTTTCGAGTTGCCTATAAAAGGCTCGTTTTCCACCAAATTCTCTAACAGGTTTATAGTGCTGTTCTCCTTGACACTCTAGAAAAGCATATAATTCACCATCATTATAAATTGCAAAATCAAAACGTAACGGCGTTTTGTTATCTACACCATATAGACCATCAACAGACACTTCAACTCTATATTCGACCGCATTTTTTATCAAAATATCATTAACAATCCATTGAAAAGAAGATATCTCGTGGCACTTACAATACAATTCACTCCAATATCCATCATATGCCCGATAACCGTAGTCTGTCGGTGGATAAATACCAAACTCATCGCATTTAACCAGTCGTTCTTGATTGCACAAATAGCATCTACAACGATATTCTTTATACACAATAATATCATGATATTTGTCGCGGTTTTTATATCGAATAGGTTCTCCCTCAAGCGCCTCATTTACGCACTCGAGTACTTCATAAGACTCATAAGTCAAACCAACGTAATCGATATTATAATTTTTTGCAAAGCGACGCGGCGTGGCAGCTATAATTTTTGCATCTTTTTCTGCCAGTTTTTTCAGTTCTCTTTTTCTGTATTTATTCCAAGAATCACAATACTTGCCGTTGGGAACACACTCGTCTTTGTTATCTACAAACTGAACAGACTCATCGCTTTCGTACTTCTTCTGTTTACGATAAGTCGCGATATTAGCTGCTGTAGAATACGTAAAACGTTTAGTAATATACATCGGCCTGAAACAATAATTCGGTTGATTTATTAAAGTCTCTTTAGAATAATACCGTATCTTCCCGCACTTACTACACTTACACTTATAGCGAGAAGTTTTTTCTTGCATGTTACCATTGATACTCTGGTACTCCTCACCAGTATCCAGAACCAATAAACATCCATACTTCTCTCCAACAGTAATATTTTCCGATTGATTTACGGTTACCTCATTGTCCAAAAAATAATCACCCTCTCTACCATTGTTACAACACTAAATTTATATATTTTTTCACAAAGTAAAGTGAACAGTGTCACATGCACCAAAAAGCAATTACTGCTAAGGACTAAATATCTTGCAACAGACAAGGCACACTATTCTTATCCATTATCCTTTTTCAAAGCAGCGATGCACTCCACATGTGTCGTTACTACTATGTGAACACAATTCGGCAGCCTCGTCACTTGCATAGGAACACAATTCTGCGTCACTATGTAAAGCCGCAGCATTTCTACGCTTTGGCTTAAAATCTTTTCCATTAAAATTAGAGTGGATACCTGTTTTATACACGAAAGTTATCTTCAAAGGTTCCTCCACTCCTTCTTTATTATAACCTCCAATGATTATTTTTTCAACTACACTTTCAAAAACCACTCTGTCAAAGTCCTCAAGTATCTCACCAGAACTCAAGTTTTTTCTAAATTCTCGCAATCGTGTTCTTGTATTTTCTCGATTTTTACTTAACTCCAGCAACTGCTCCTGCTCCTCTTGGAGCTTCTTCAACTGTTCTGATAGCTCTCGGTTTTTACTTTCGTAAATATCCCTATCAATAGTAGTATCGAGCCGTAAATCAAGGAGCTTTTCTTTTCGCTTACGCAAATCATTCATTTCTTTTTCAATCTTTGGTAAACGCTTCAAAGAAGTATCTTCGTTAAGAACGCCCTCGACTTTCTGCAAAAATTCCTCCACAACTTGCTGTTGGTCAGAGCATAAAAGCTGATAACTTTTTACAAAGGCTTTTTCGATTACTTCTTCGGGAATGCCTTTGCAATGAGGACAATATTTTTTACCCTGTTTGGTGGCGGTAACACATTGCCAAATTGTCTTTGTATATGCGGAGCTGCTATGCCAGTTTCTTCGTGTCAATGTACCGCCGCAAAAACCACATTTAATCATACAGCTAAAAGCATACTTCCTACTAAATTTATTTCGCTTCTGTCCATCTTGATGTACTCCACGATTAACATTTCTTTTTGCTAATATCTTTTGTGCTTCCTCAAATACCTCCTCACTCACAATAGGCTCGTGATGATTTTGGATATAAAACTTATCCTCCTCGCCAAAGTTTTCTAATCGTCTTTTTGAAATTGGGTCAACCGTAAAAGTCTTACCTAAAAGCAAATCGCCTTTGTATTTTTCATTTTTTATGATACCGATTACCGTGGACTGTACCCATCTTGAACTGCCGTACTTTGTTTTATATCCCAGATTTTCAAGCTCATTTGCAATAACCGTACAACCTGCACCTTCAATATACCTATTAAAAATATAGCGTACAATTTCAGCTTCTTTTTCATTCACGGATATACTTTTTGTTTCCTTATGATAATCATATCCCAAGCAACCTTGAAAGCCAACGAGTTCTCCTCGTTTCATCTTCATTTTTAATCCCTTTTTGACATTAGATGAGATGTTCTCAACCTCCTGCTGTGCAACTGAACTGAGTACCACCAACAGTAATTCTCCGTCCATTGTCAGCGTATTGATATTCTCATCTTCAAAGAAAACAGCGATACCCTTTTCCTTTAGCATACGAACATACTTTAATGTGTCTAATGTATTTCTGGCAAATCGTGAAATAGACTTTGTAATGACCATATCAATATCGCCATTCATACAATCGTTAATCATTCTCTGAAAATCCTCACGCTTTGTTACCTGCGTTCCTGTTATGGCTTCATCGGCATAAATGTCAACCAAAGACCAGTCGTGCTTTTTCTTAATCAAATCCGTATAATACATAACCTGTGATTTATAGCTATTGAGCTGGTCTTCGCTGTCTGTACTGACACGACAATAAGCAGCGACTCTCAATATTTCAACCTTTCTGCCACGGAAACGATTTTCACTCTTATTTGCTTTAATTACTTGCACATCACTCATATTTTTTACCTCCAAAATTTATTGACGAGTGTTAAGCTGCAAGGTTAGAAATGACCTTGTAATCTTTCATCAGCCGTTTTTTTATGGCTTCGTACTCATCTACGGATATTAAACCGTTTTTTCTCAACTTCTGCAAACATGCAAATTGGATACTGTAATGTGCAAAATTCTGTTCCTTGCTTTGTTCCATTGCAACACCTCGTTTCCTATCTTATAAAGCAACACTAATAGCCAGAGCTTTATCAACAGCAACAAGAAAATGCCCGTCAAGAGTTCCTAAATACTCTCGCAGGCGTTGTTTATCAATCGTGCGGATTTGTTCAAGCAGAATAACAGAGTCTTTATCAAGCCCTGCAAAATCATTGACAATCGTGTGTGTCGGCAGTTTCGCTTTCGTCTGCACTCGGCTTGTAATTGCCGCCACAATGACCGTCGGGCTGTGTTTGTTTCCTATATCATTGGAAATGATAAGTACAGGTCGTATGCCGCCTTGCTCCGAGCCGATGACGAGATTTAAGTTTGCGTAGTAGATGTCGCCACGCTTAATAATTTTTTCCATAGTGTTTGACCTCCCATTTGGATTTAGGCAGGAGCGTCCTGCCTATGTAACAGCCAAACACAAGGAAGCATTTAAGGTCGGGAGCATATAAACAAAGCTCTGTTCTTATGACCGCCCTGTGTCTGGCATTATGATAGGAAGCATTTCAATTTGTCCTCGACACCCCGAAATGCTATGGGAAGTCGCCAAACGGT